>ERZ1292625.822-Hain-H41-01um-R1-822-length-42060-cov-38_pt1 | contig 42060 bp, 35 predicted proteins | sample MGYA00564400_ERZ1292625 | MGnify/ENA primary metagenome ERZ1292625 (study PRJEB36523, sample SAMEA6512639) | groundwater metagenome | collected 2019-01-08 | study: AquaDiva: Metagenomics assemblies of 32 groundwater samples
CTCTTTACCTTCTCGATGCTGATGTTAGTGATGGCGGACAACCTGCTGCAACTCTTTGTCTTCTGGGAAGCCGTTGGACTTTGTTCCTATCTACTCATCGGTCACTGGTACGATCGTCCCACTGCTTGCGCTGCGGCCACAAAGGCGTTCATCGTCAACCGCGTCGGCGACTTCGGCTTTATGCTAGGCCTCCTATTAGTCTGGTACAGCTTCGGCTCGCTCGACTATCAGGAAATTTTCCCTCGCGCGCACGAGTCTGCCGGTGACGTCATGAATGTCCTCGGGCCATTCGGGGGGACCTGGGACGTCTCCGTCCTCACACTCATCTGTTTACTCTTGTTCACCGGCGCAATCGGCAAATCGGCCCAAGTGCCGCTCCACGTCTGGCTGCCGGATGCCATGGAAGGGCCCACCCCCATCTCGGCACTTATTCATGCGGCGACGATGGTCACGGCGGGCGTGTTCATGGTCGCGCGGTTGGCCCCACTCTATAATCTGTCTCCCACGGCCATGACGGTGGTGGCGATTACCGGTGGTGTGACCATGGTCGTCGGGGCGACCATCGCCTTGACCCAGACCGATATCAAGCGAGTCGTGGCCTACTCGACTGTCAGCCAGCTTGGGTACATGATCATGGCATGCGGCCTCGGCGCCTATGCGTCAGGCATGTACCATCTCTTGACCCACGGCGCATTCAAAGCCCTCCTGTTCCTCGGTTGCGGGTCTGTCATCATCGCGCTGCATCACGAACAGGATATGCAACGCATGGGAGGATTGAAAAACAAATTACCGGTCACCTATTGGACGTTCGTCATAGGCTCGCTCGCGCTTGCAGGATTTCCTCTGACGTCAGGGTTCTTCAGCAAAGACGATTTGCTGATCTCGGCTTGGTCGGCTGGGTCGCTCGGTCAATTCCTCACCATACTCGGCCTCGTGACGGCATTGATGACGGCGTTCTACAGCTTCCGGTTGGTCTTTGTCACGTTTTGGGGTCCCTCGCGTGTCGATCCTCATCATGCAGGCCACATACATGAACCTCCGAAGACCATGACCCTTCCGCTGATCATCTTAGCCGTCCTCAGCATCGTCACGGGCTACCTGGGCATTCCGGAATTTCTTGGCCCGATGTTCGAAACACACCCAGGCGGTGCAGCTCACGAGGGAGGAGCCGCCGTTGGCATCATGGTGGCGGCCACGGCCATGGGATTGATCGGGATCGCAAGTGCCTATTATGTCTATGTGCTCAACCCCACGCTGCCGGATCGATTCGCTCGACAGTGGCAGTCGTTGTATCGGGCCTCCCTGAATAAGTGGTATGTCGACGAGGCGTACGATCGCGCGATTGTTCGCCCCACGTTTTATGCCGCAACCGAGCTCTGGAAGCGCGTGGATGTGAATGTGGTTGACGGTGCAGTGAACGGCGTAGCCCGTGCAATCGCCTGGGGAGGCTGGTTCTTGAGACTCATGCAAAGTGGACAGGCGCAACATTATGCCCTTGGCATGGCGTTGGGGGCTGTGGTTCTTGTGACGATGTTCTTATTCTTGTAAGGAGCGTCAATGGTCGATGGTTACTGGTCCAGGGGAATCATGAACAGCAGTTCTCTTGCCAATGCCCATTGCCAATTGACTATCGACCGATGACCAGTTCCTTTCCCTGGCTTTCACTCCTCCTCGTGCTGCCCCTTGCGGGAGCTGTCGCCGTGTATCTCGCGACAGAATCGGCCGCTCGCTGGATTGCACTGGTTGCAACTTTGGCCGACCTGTTGGTGGCGCTTCCGCTCTGGTGGCTCTTCGATCCACAGGCCGTTCAGATGCAGTTCACGGAACATGTCGCCTGGATTACAGCCCCTCCGATCTACTACAGCCTGGGTCTCGACGGAATCAGTCTTCCGCTGGTTTTGATGACCGCCGGGATTATGCCTCTCTGTGTCTTGGCCTCCTGGAATGCGATCACAACAAGTGTCCGCGGCTTTATGGCCACATTGCTGGTGATGGAAACGGCTATGGTGGGGGTCTTTGTCGCGTTGGATTTCATACTGTTCTATGTATTTTGGGAGGCCATGTTGATTCCGATGTACCTCCTGATCGGTGTCTGGGGAGGGCCCAACCGGCTCTATGCGGCCATCAAGTTTTTTCTGTATACCCTCGCAGGGAGCGTGCTCTTCTTAGTGGCCATCCTTGTGTTGTATTTTTATGGAGGACACACGTTCGATATCCTTGCCTTGAGCCAAGGCACCTACCCGGCGTCGCTGCAAATGTGGCTCTTCTTAGCATTCTTCGCCGCCTTTGCGGTCAAGGTCCCCATGTTTCCCTTTCACACCTGGCTCCCGGATGCCCACGTCGAGGCCCCGACCGCGGGCAGCGTCATTCTCGCCAGCATCCTTCTGAAAATGGGCACCTATGGATTCCTTCGATTCAGTTTGCCGATGTTGCCGGATGCCAGCCTCGCCTTCACGCCCTTGATGGTCGCCCTCTCTATCATCGCAATTATTTACGGCGCATATATGGCGCTGGCCCAAGTCGATCTCAAGAAATTGATCGCCTATTCGAGCGTGAGCCACATGGGGTTCATTACTCTTGGCCTGTTTGTGTTGAACCAGCAGGGCATCGAAGGAGCCGTTCTTCAAATGGTCAACCATGGGATTACGACCGGCGGGCTCTTCCTCTGTGTCGGGATCATCTATGAGCGTACCCATAGCCGGTTGATCGCCGACAATGTCGGATTGGCCGCGCCGATGCCGCAGTATGCGACGCTGTTGGTGATTTTCGCCTTGTCCTCGCTCGGTCTCCCCGGCACCAATAGTTTCGTCGGAGAATTTCTCGTGCTTGTCGGGACGTTCCTCTGGAGCAAGGTTGCGACTGCCCTAGCCTCGTTGGGCATTATTCTCGCTGCCACCTATCTTCTCTGGATGATCCAGCGCGTGGTTTTCGGTGTCCCGTCCCCGCACCATCTCCCGCAGCTCAGCGACCTGAATCAACGGGAACTCGCCACCCTGGTTCCACTGATTGTGCTGGTATTTTGGATCGGGCTCTACCCCAATCCGCTCGTCAGTCGAATGCATCAGAGTGTGACCAACACCATTGCCTCCATGTCCCGCGCGAAAGTTGCGCCCACTGCCCATCCCTCTGCCGGAGGGACCACAGAGTCACTGCTGGTGGGGAGCAGAGAGCCGCTGACGGCTCAAGGCCCGTCGCGATGAGTGCGTACGGCGCTGACCTTTTGGCTCTGCTTCCCGAACTCATCATCGCCGTCACGGCCTGTCTTGTTATTGCATTAGACCCCATCACGCCCGCTTCGCGGCGAGATCTCCTGGCCTGGCTGAGTGTCGGCGCTCTCGTGATCTGTCTTGGGATCACCATCGGCCAGATCAATTCAGTGAATACCCGAGTGTCCGCGTTTAGCGAATTGGTCGTGGTCGATGCCTATGCCAGATTCTGGAAAATCCTCCTCTGTAGCGTGGCCGGCCTGACCATTTTGACGTCGCTGCCTTATTTGAAGGCGGAACGCATACATCTCGGTGAATACTATGGATTTATCCTCCTCGCCCTCTCCGGCATGATGGTCATGGTTTCCGGCGTCGATTTACTGACGATTTATCTCGGCACCGAGCTTATGTCCCTCTCGCTCTATGTCATGACCGGTCTTAACAGGTCGAAGCCTCGTTCTCTGGAGGCCGCAGCCAAATACTTCGTGCTGGGCGCCTTCTCTTCAGGCATCCTGCTGTATGGTATCTCATTGCTCTACGGTCTGGCCGGCAGCACCAAGCTGGCATCGATTGCAAGTGCCATCGGGAGTCGCGGATCGGATGATCCCCTGGTGTTGATTGCCACGATCCTGGTGGCAGTCGGCTTCGGCTTTAAGATCGCGGCGGTGCCGTTCCACATGTGGACGCCCGATGTCTATCAGGGCGCCCCGACTTCTGTCACAGCCTTCATGGCGGTCGCGGCAAAAGCCGCCAGCTTCGCAGCGTTTATGCGGGTCTTCGTCGAAGGACTTGGCGGACTTAAGGCCGATTGGTCGCTTCTGTTTCTCCTCATATCCGTCGTCACCCTGGTACTCGGCAATGTGGTCGCCATTGTGCAGACAAACATCAAACGGATGCTGGCATATTCTAGTATCGCGCATGCCGGGTACGCTTTGATCGGCTTTGTGGCAGCAGGCCGAGGCGTTGGCCTGTCCGGGGGAACGCCCGGTCTTGCGAGTATCATGATCTATCTCGCCATCTATTCGTTCATGACGCTTGGCGCCTTCGCCGTCATCGGCATGTTGAGGAAAGGTGGAATCGAAGGGGAAGAGATCGAGGACTTCACAGGGCTCGCAAAGCGCCAGCCACTCGCGGCTTTTCTCATGCTGATTTTCATGGCTTCACTGGCGGGTATTCCGCCGACTGCCGGTTTCATCGGAAAATTTTACGTGTTTATGGCAGCAGTTGAAGCAGACTTGGCCTGGCTGGCCGCCATTGCCCTGGTCTTTGCTGTCGTATCGGCCTACTACTATATGAGGGTGGTCATGGTGATGTATATGCGGGACCCGAGTCCTTCCTCCGTTGCGCCGCCGCGCCTCGTGACCTCACCGACCCTCTCCTTCGTGTTGGCCTGCGCAGTCGCAGGCGTGATCCTGTTTGGCCTCTTTCCTAACCCTCTTGTCAGCTTTGCGCTCCAATCTGTCCTGACTCTCAAATAATTCTCTGGCAGGATGCTGAAAAATTCCGCCAGCATCGTTCTCGCCTCGAAAGCATCCTCAACGTAGCCAGGGGCTACGCCTCCGGTGCTTCCGTTGGCTACGGCCTTGCTGAGCAAGCTTTTTGAGCATCCTGCGAACCCAGTGTACTTTGCCTGATCATTGGCTATTGCAAGAGAAGCCTGCGCGTATGATCCAGGATGAACAGATGCACGAGAGGGCGAGTCGTGGTACGTTGGCAAGAAGTCCCTGTATCTAGCGCACCCTATGCAGTTCTTTCGTTTTCTCCGAGCGATCGCACGATCATTCCTACATCATGGGTGCGCCAGCCTGGCGGCATCTTTGGCATTTTTCTCTTTGCTATCCCTTTTCCCGCTCGTCTTCCTTTTGCTCTACGGGCTGAGTTTTGTGGTGAGTCACGACGTGATCGGGGAACAGGTCCTCCTCAGTGTTCTCAAGGGCTTTCTCCCATCGATGGGAGAACATGTTGTGACGGAATTGCATCGAGTGAGCGCCTTAGAAACCGTTCGATGGGCCGTATTTCTGACGTTCGTCTGGTTCGGCGCGTTGGTGTTCTACGAACTCGATTATGCGTTAAACGTCGTTTTTGAGAGCACCTGGCGCCGCCATCCCCTCATCTCAACCGCCATCGCTGTAGCCTCGCTCGGCGTGATCGGACTTATCCTGATCCTTTCCTACGTTGCGACCCAAGCTGTCGATTTCTTAACGGCATACGCGCCCAGACTCTGGGGGCTCGATCTCCTAGCCCTTGCAGCCCACGATCTGTTTCTCACCTATACGCTTCCATTTTCGCTGGCCTTTTTGACGGTCACGGGCTTATATCGGCTCGTCCCACGGCGGAGGCCGCAATGGCGTGAGGCGATGATCGGAGCGCTGACGTTTAGTCTTCTCTGGGTCGCGGCCAAACTCTTGTTCGTGATCTATGGCACCTACGCGACTGTATACGGCGACCTCTATGGTTCCCTTTTGGAAATTATTCTGACGCTTTTATGGTGCTACTACTCCGCGGCTCTCTTGCTGATCGGGGCCGAGGTCGCCCACCGCCTCCAGCAACAGGCGCAGGTCCTGTCCTCCGCAGTGACAAAAGCCGTTCAGTCGGACCATGCCTTACCGAAGAGTCCATCAACATAAAAAACCGGTTTTTCTGGTTGATCTAGTCTGTCTCGTCTATTTGGTTGAAGAAGAGCACTGAGATAAACCAAACAAACCAGATCAACCAGATAGACCAAATTAGCCTGTTGGCTTCTGGACTTTTTCTGGTGGGGAGATCCCTTCGTGGCTACAATAGCACTCGATACAAGGAGCCTGTCAGACATTGACCATTCTACTGCGACGAAAGATCTGCGACCATCTGCGTCGTACTCGGCCCGAAAAAATCCTCAACGTATTCCTGCGAATACCCCTCCGGTTTTTCCAGGCCTGCGGCCTCGCATCTGACCGCATCTCTTTCGCCTCGTCACGAAGGCAAGGTCGGACAGGCTCCTAGAAGGGAACCGCCTCATGCTCGATGACTTCAGCAAAGACATGCTCATGCTCGGCGGTACCGTCATTGGCTTTATCGCAACGGTGTTGACCCTTCTGGAGAAGCTACTCGAAGTCAAAGCCCGTTTCACGTCACTGACAGCGAAGAAGGCACACACACCGCCGGCCTCAACCGAGCGCACCGTCTCTGACTCGCCTTCCACGGCCAGTTTCTTTTCATCGAAACCCATCCGTGGGGTCTCCTATCTCCTTTTATACGAAACCGGTGTGATCGTCGCCGCGGGCCTGCTGCTCAACTACATTGGGCTGACGTTGAGCCGACATTTGGAGAGTATTCTGTTTCTCGATATGACAGGAACGGCACTGGTTGCGTTCCTCTTGGGTCCCTGGTGGGGAGCCATTGTGGCCCTTCTCTCGAATTCTGTTGTGAACTGGTTGTTGTACCCAGAAACCGGCGGGGATGTGGTCATTTTTCCCTGGTCGCTGGTCAACATCGCCGGTGCGTTCTATTGGGGCTGGATGGCTAGGCAGCTCGGCTTTCAGACCTATCTCCGCACAGGACGTAATTCCGCCCTGTCCCATGGTTGGTTCCTGTATATCTTTGGGGTCGGCGGCGCGGTCGTCATGAGCTTGCCGGGAACGTTCATTCAAGCGGCATTGCATGAGCAAACGATCTTTGCCTTGAACCCTGACGTGGCCGAGTCAGTGAGCCAGCGTGTACTCAAATGGGAACAGACGGCGCATCTTTATCTCGACTCCCTCTTTGGTTTCACATGGGGTGATAGTCTGAGCTGGTGGATTGTGAACTGGTTTCAGAACTGGATTCGCTATGTTCCGGATAAAACCATGAGTGCAGCCATCGCGCTTGTGGTTCTCAAGTATGGGTATCCGCTCTTTGAGCGTGAATTGATTCATGGAGGACCGGAGGGTGAGCGTCCGAGCGATGAGCGCATTCTGCCGCTGGTGTTGGGGTTGCTCTATGCCCCTTCCTTCGCTGCCCTGCTGAGCAGTGACACGTACGGAAGTCCGACCTATTGGCCTTTGTGGGCAGCGCCTTGGCTGTTGATTCTAGGAGGCTATGGCTATTTGCGCTATTGGGGGACCGGTGAGGCCGCCCTGCAGAAAGCCAAACTTCAACGAGCCGATCGGTATGCCCGCGCACTGAAACAGATCGGGCGGGAAGCCTCCCATGAATTCTGTAAACGACTGACCTTCATGACGCTGATCGCCAGTCTACTCTTTGCCCTCTGTCTTCCCATCCTCTTATCGGACTTTTACCGCGCGACCTTCAAGTTCTTCTGTGTCGTCTACGGATTTCTGCTGGTGGTCCACCTGGTGCGTATTTCTATCGCGCAGAATATATCCGTCTCCAGGGCGAATGAATGAGCGTACGGCGTAAAAGGTGAAACGTGAGAGGTGAAAAGACAAATCCGTTCAACCTCCTGGTTTCCCCCATCATTAACGTTTCACCTTTCACATCTCACGCCTTGTGCAACTGTACGTACTGTGCGATAGCCGATCGGGTGACCAGCCCGACAATCTCTCCGCTCTCCATCACCACGAGACAATCAAAGCCGTTCTGGGTCATTCGGTCCATTGCCTGCATGATGGACCAGTCTGGTGGGATACAGAGCGCCGGCGACGTCGGACGCATCATCTCGCGAACGCGGCGCCATGGCCAGAGGGCTGTGGGAAGCGCCTGTACGTCTCGCACGGTGACCACCCCGAGAACCTGTCCCTCTTCGCACACAGGGAATGCGCCATATCCCTGCGCGACAAAGTATTGATCGACCGCGTCCTGCACGCTCATATCCGGCAACAAGGTCACGGAGCGGTGGACCATGACCTGGCGAACGGTCACCGATGCTAACAATATCCGTGGGGCCGCCTGTCGCTTGTGATTCAAGGCTGCTGCAAAGAGGAATGCGCCGATACACATGAGCCAGACCCCGTTCGTCGTGATCGACTGACTCAGGAACCCCGACCAGGCGCCTACCATCAGGGCCATACCGCCCAACCCGAGCGCGACACCGAATCCTATCCCGACGAATGCGGCCTGACTGGTGGCTCGATGAAAATCTTTGTTTCGAGCCCACAGACCAGCCCGTAAGATACGCCCTCCGTCTAACGGAAACCCCGGGATCAGATTAAACAGTCCAAGCTGCATATTCACCATGCCCAGCAGGCTCCCAAGGGCGACAAGCCCTTTCATTCCTGGCTGTGAAAATAATGATTCCATGGCGATGGCTCCGCCGAGACAACCGGCTCCCAGGATCACACTAACGAGCGGTCCTGCGATTGCGATCAAGAACTCGGCACGCGGACTGGGCGGCTCTTTTCCCATGTGCGCCATTCCCCCGAAAATGAACAAGGTAATCTGTCGGATAGGGATCTGATAGCGCAGCGCCACATACGAATGTCCCAGTTCATGCAGAAGGACGGAGAGGAACAACAGGAGGGCAGCAATACCACCCATTCCCCAATAGCGCGGAACCGATAGCCCAGGCAACGTATCGGGTAAATAGTCTGTCGCGAGTGACCAGGTCACAAAGAAAAATACGGCAAACCAGGAGGCATGCAGGTGAATCGGGATGCCAAGCGCACGTCCGATTTTCCAATTGGGCAATACCATGTCTTCACCGTAACAGTGCGTGAATTGGAGCGTCAACGGCAGGCTGCTGAAAAAGTCCGCCAGCCTATGAAGATCGGCACGCGTGAGACGTAAAAAGTGAAAGGTGAAACGTAGGATTGCCGAATGCCCTTCCACTGCCTTTCACCTTTCACGAACGACAAGGACGGCCATTTTGAGCAGCCTGCGGGATCAGGTATACTTGCCACCATGCCGCGTTACTTCCCACACATGCTGTGCCTTATTCTCGCAATGCTGCTTATCCCAGCGATGCCTTCTGCTACGCAGGCCCAAGTGATTACGTCGGGCCCGCTTTCCTGTCACGGCGTGGCGCTCACATTCGATCTTTGCCCGGTGAGGAATGGCACAGGCTACGATCGAGCCTTGATCGACTATTTGATTGAGCGGAAAATCCCGGCCACCTTCTTCATGTCTGGGAAATGGATGACGAAGCATGATCGGCAAGTAAAAGCCCTTCTCCAGGTCCCATTCTTTGAAATCGGCACCCATGGGGACGTCCACGCGCATATGCCGTTCCATTCGGCGGAGGAGCAGGAGCAAGAAATGCTCGGACCGGTTCGCTTGCTCAAAACCAAGTACCAGCATGTTGCGAACCTGTTTCGTCCTCCCTACGGAGAGTTCAACGACGACACGGTCAATGTGGCCCGCGCACGCGGCCTCCGGTTCGTTTTGTGGAATGTCGTGTCCGGCGATCCCGACCCCACGCTCACGGCGATCCAAATCGAGGGTCGACTGAAGCGATTTGTCCGGAAGGGAAGTATCGTCGTCATGCATGCGAACGGGAAGGGCCAACATACGCATGAGGTGGTGCAAGATCTCCATCAACATCTCTTGCCGGAGCGCAACCTCACCCCCATGACCGTGAGTGAGCTTTTGTCCTGTGGCCAGGCAGCCCCATGAATCACTCGATCGTGCGGCTCATGACGGCGAACGATCGAGCTGCTGTCGTGGAATTGCTGGCAGATGCCGATCCCTGGAAACGTCTGGGCTATCAAGCCAAAGATTGGGACAGCTATTTCACACCGCTTCCCCAGGGGCGTGACAGCTTTGTTGTGGAACAGGATGGCAGAGTGGCCGGCATTGCGGTCGTTCGTCAGAAATTCTTACTCGGCGATTATTTGGAACTGTTAGGAGTGGCGGGCTGGGCGAGAGGCAAGGGGCTAGGGGGACAGTTGCTCACTCATGCCGAAGAAGCTGTGTTTGCGAGGGTAAAGAACTTGTTCGCTTGCGTATCGGACTTCAACGACCAGGGCCGGAAATTTTACAAGAAACAGGGTTACCAGGAGATTGGCCCCATGCCGGATTTTCTGATCCCGGGCAGTGCAGAAATTCTGCTGCGCAAGGCCAGCGGCCCGGCGAGGGGAAAGTAAGAAGGAACCTATGCAAGTCAAAAAGTTTCTCCACACCCGCATGCGGGTCAGCGACATGGAACAGACGATCCAGTTCTACACGGATGTCCTTGGGCTTGAGGTGCTGGAACGAAAGGTTTCGCCGCGTGGTTCGCACCTGGCCTTCTTAAAAGTACCGAACAGCGAAGAACTGATCGAGTTGACCAGTTTTCCTCCGAGCGGGCCAGTGAGAGTTCAGGAAGATCTCGTCCATCTCGCCTTTCAGGTAGAGAGCCTCGACGACACCATTGCGTCACTCAATGCGAAGGGTGTCAAAGTGACGGACGGGCCGACCACAACCTCTTCCGGAAGCCGCTTCATTTTCATCGATGCCCCGGACGGGTACGAAGTTGAATTGATCGAGCGCCCGCCCAATGTGAAGATCGTCTAGCCAAAGTCATCGGTCAAGCAAGAGGTCAATAGTCAAAGGTCAACAGTCATTGGCCTGATAGCTGCCAAGACATCTTGGCCGCGCGAACGACTATTGACTACTGACCATTGACCAATGACAATTGACCATTGACGAATCTTGGAGGTTGCAAGAATGAAGAACGGATTCTTTCGCGGTCATGGGCTGGGCAACGACTACATTGTGATAGACCCCAAAGAACTATCGTTCTCGCTCACTCCATCGAGGATCAAGACGATCTGCGATCGGAACTGGGGGCTCGGCAGCGATGGGATCCTTGCGTGTGTCCAGTCAAAGAAAGCCGATTTCGGTCTGAGAATCTTCAACCCTGACGGCAGCGAAGCAGAAAAATCCGGCAACGGCCTTCGCATCTTTGCCCGCTACCTTCACGCGACCGGCAAGACGAAAAGGAAGCTGTTCACCGTTGAGACCAAAGGCGGTTTGGTTACGGTGACGTTGCATGTAGACCGGGCTGGAGATGCGAGTGGCGTCACTGTCGAAATGGGTCGAGCCACATTCGAGCCCGCATCACTTCCCTGCACTCTCACTGCCAACGAACTGATCGAACAGCCCATTGAGGCGGCGGGCCGATCGCTGACCTTTACCGGGGTCAGCGTCGGCAATCCCCACTGTGTCGTGTTCAAACCAATCGGACAGTCCTGGTCGCGCGAGGATCTCCTCAATTTGGGACCGATATTAGAAAACCATGTCTTGTTCCCGAAGCGAACGAACGTGCAACTCGCTGTGCCGACCGGCCCGAAGGAACTCTTCATCCTTATTTGGGAGCGTGGGGCCGGAGAAACCCAGGCCTCAGGGTCTTCCTCCTGTGCTGCGGCGAGTGCAGCAGTCAGGCTCGGGTTAGTGAAAAGCCCTGTGACGGTGAAGATGCCGGGAGGGCAGCTCAACATCCAGGTCGCCCATGATTTCAGTCTCACCATGAAGGGGCCGGTCGAGGAAGTCGCGCGGGGAAGTCTTAGTCCCTCTTTCGTGCGTAGCCTGCGCTGAGTGAGCCATCCGCATACGCTCTCAGCCTCAAGCCCTGATCAAGTTGCCCTGGGGACTCTCGGTCCGTAGAATGTCGCCATGCAGGCACGTGTCCCCTGCTGGCCGCTGAAGGACGAGAGATGATGGCTACCTCCCACGACCTCCAGTCTAAACTCGACCATCTCCCAGACCAGCCGGGGGTCTATCTGTTCAGAGATGGGCAGGGCGAATTACTCTACATCGGGAAAGCTGCCGCTCTATCTAGCCGCGTCCGGTCCTACTTTCAAAAAGGGGCCGATCACTCTCCAAAAACAGCCGTCCTCGTCAGTCACATTTCAGACCTTGAAACGATTGTTACCCGCTCAGAGCTTGAAGCGCTTATCCTCGAAAGCAATTTGATCAAACGGCATCGGCCTCGTTTCAACGTGGTCTTACGGGACGACAAGCAATACCCCTATCTTCGCCTGCCGATCAAAGAAGACTTTCCTCGCCTCTCAATCGTTCGCCGCGTGCAACAAGACGGCGCACTGTATTATGGGCCTTACACGCCGGCCGGTGCCTTGCGGGAGACGTTGAAAGTCATCAAGAAAGCTTTTCCGTTGGCCACTTGTACGATCCTCATAGACGGCAAGGCTGAACGGGCTTGTATCGAATTCGAGATCAAACGGTGTATGGCCCCCTGTACCGGCAATCAGTCGAAAGAGGACTACCATCATATTGTTGCGCAGGTCCGCCAGTTTCTGGAAGGGCGCGACCGTGAATTGCTGGACGACTTGCGTGTCCAGATGGAAGCGGCAGCGGAGCGTGAGGAATTCGAGGAGGCGGCGCGCTTGCGCGATCGGCTTTTCAACATCGAACGCACACTCGAAAAGCAGCGTATTACCCAAACGGCGACGACAGACCAAGACGTGATCGGGCTGGCACGGCAAGGCTCAGGAGTCGATCTCCAGATTCTCTTCGTGCGGGGCGGCCTGCTCATCGGACGCAAAGATTTCTTCTGGCCCCATTCAGCCGACGCCGGAGACGAGGAACTGGTTCGATCCGCCATTGAACAGTTCTACAACAAGGATGGTCAGCCGCCCAAAGAACTGCTCATACCCACCGATCTTGACGACACGACGGTCATCGAAGAATGGCTCTCGGGGAAACGAGGAAACGCCGTCCGTGTCGTGGCCCCTGAGCGAGGTGTGAAGCATCAATTGCTTCTCTTAGCAGAAGAAAACGCAGCCGCTGCTGTGGCCAATCATTTGCGAGATGAAGAAATTGGACGGCAGGCCATTGAAGAACTGAAGCGGCTTGTACGGCTGGACATCGCGCCTCGCCGTATCGAAGGGTTCGATATTTCCAACACCATGGGCAATCAGTCTGTCGCCTCCATGGTCGTATGGGAAGACGGTCAGATGAAGAAAGCCGACTACCGCCGTTTCAAGATTCAAACCGTGACCGGCGCCAACGATTTCGCCAGCATGCAGGAAGTCGTTATGCGACGGTACAGAGACAGCGAGAATCTCGCGCGTCCGGATCTCATCCTCATCGATGGAGGGTTAGGTCAGCTCGCCGCGGCCATGGAAGGGCTGAGACAGGTTGGCCATCAGGGCCTGGCAATTATTGGTCTGGCCAAAGCACGCGGTGAGAAGGACGAGCGGATTTTCCTTCCCGGTCGAAAAAATCCCATTGTGCTCCGGGCGAACTCCCCAGCCACCCATCTCGTGCAGCGCATTCGTGACGAGGCCCATCGATTTGCGATCACCTTTCATCGCAAGTTACGTGGCAAGGCCTTGATGGCCTCGCCGCTCGATCAGGTGGGAGGCATCGGCGAAATCACACGGGCCCGATTGCTCAAAAAATATGGAAGCCTGACGAACGTTGCTGCCGCCACGGACGACGAATTGATAGCAGCCGGCCTCAATACCAAGACCATCGCGCAGATGCGGAAAGCTCTCTCGAAGAACGCGCCGTCTCGCAGTTGAAGGCGGCTTCCCTGCGAATACAGATTCCGTAACCTAATAGGGTATTGGGCAGATCTATCCCGAGCATGGTATTGGGCGTGGGTCATCTGTCATGGCGAGCAGGTATCCTGCTTGAACGTAAAGACTTCAACGGTTCAGGGCTGTTATGCCTTTCCCGCCATTATCATGGAGTTCCAAGATAGTAGGAGCGTGCGTTATGGCTGGATAACCATCAAGATAGGGCCATTCGGCACCATATATAATATTCACTGCTGGCACTAAAATCCCATCGTGACTTCCGTTAACGGGGTCGGTCATATGCCTACAACTGTGTCTGTAGCAGATTTAGGAGCACCGTTCACTCACGCCATACCGCAAGGATTTATATTCGAACAGAGGGGCTCAGAATGCCGCCGTTAGGAAATCTGACTCTGTTTGACAATCCATTGAAGTCGCACTCGTGCTTCCTCAGCAAGATGAGGCATCAGGTGTGGCCTAGCGATGACCTAGAGGTTGCGTCGTGATCCTTCGTGGACTGGAGAAGTTCCAGTATCCATCCCGAAAAGAGTTTCAGCGCCTGGGCGAGATCATGCACCAGATGCGAAGTGTTCAACGCCAAGACCACCTGCCATTGTTGACCACATCGGTAAGTTCTTTCGTGCCTCATGAATTTTCGGCGTGTGGAACATTCGATGTTTCTAAGAAGCATTTCCAAATCGGTCATTCGAGTTACGGGGACGAGCATACCCACCTCTATGAAACACAAGGGTATCGATGGGATCCTGCCGTTCATCTCTTGGAAGCCACCCGGAATGCGACGGTCTCGAGCGAGGACCTCCTCGATCTGGAGATCCCCAAAGCAGTGGTCAACCTCAAGCTGGACGGAGGCATCAAGGAATGCCTGACGATCGGGGTGCGCGGGCCGTTAGGACTATGCACCTACTTTGCATTCAGCAATTTTGACCAGCGGTTAATGAAAAAATTCGGGACCATGATGCAGATTCTTAGCCCGCATCTTCACCTCGCGTACATGCGAGCGACATCATGGGCAAACTATGGCCAGCCAGGACAGAAGCAATTGGCCCTCACGAATCGTGAAGAAGAAATCATGCGTTGGGTCTCGGAGGGGAAGACGAATTGGGAAATTTCGATCATCCTGCACGTGAGCCTCAACACGATTAAGTTTCATCTCAAGAACGTGTACCATAAGCTCGGAGGGGTGGAAAACCGATGGACCGCGATCGCACAATGGCAAAATCGTTCCTTTGATCTGACGCTCCCACAAACGATAACGCCTCGAGATTTCTCTCCAGAAATCAAGCATACCGTCCGCTAATACAGACAGGCAGGCTCTTTCCGTCTTTCATGGTGTGCCGCTATGGTACGTTCAAAGAGAACCTCTACGTCATAACGGTGAGAGCGGTGCGCAGGAAGGCCTGCACGATATATCACCAAACATCATCAGCGGTTCCCTGCCCTGAGACAGCCTATACTCCCACCGATGTAACGGAGCACTCGTCGAGGGCATCCGTTTGCTCTATATCATGCCCATCGATCCGTAGTCTCCTTTGGAAGGTAACGGACAGATTTTTCGGCGCCATAAGAAAGCCGAAATGTTCGTCGACAGGTTTCGTGAAAGTTGATTTGGTAATGGAGAAATTTCGGAACAACATGGCCATCGCAGACTTGATTTCCAACAGTGTCAGATTGCGTCCAGGGCACGATCGAGGGCCTGCGCCGAAGGGGACAAACGCTTTGGGATTATGCCCCTGCTCTTGACCGCCATGAGGAGTCGTCCATCGCTCCGGTTGAAATTGATCAGCGGCTGTAAACTCATGCTCCTGCATACCGCACTGCCTCGTCAGTAAGAAGATCGCGGTGCCTTTCGGAATGTTCACCCCGCCCAATTCCACGTCCGTATTGGCTCCGAGAAACAGGATAGGGAACACGGATTTCAGGCGCAGGGTTTCGAATGACACCGCTTCCAAGTACGTGAGCCGCTCCGCGTCCCGAAAGTCTCGCAGTATCTCGGAGGGCCCCAATACATCGTCTAACTCCTTCTGGACGCGTCGTTGACTATCGGGATGATCCGTCAAAAAGTGAAGCATCCAGGCCATCGTTGCGGCAGTTGAATCTTCGCCTCCGATCAGCATTGTCAGCACGTTGCCAAAGATCTCCTCTTCGGTAATTTCGGCTCCATCGACATCACGCGCTGCAAGCATAGCCTCAAGAAAGTTTGTGGGATGCGTTGCCAGGTCGGGATTCTTTGCCAGCCGCTTGCGGCTTTGTTCGATGCATTCAGTGAGTGCCGCACGGATCGCCACTAAGGCGTGGTCTAAGGCGCGGTCTGCGGGCAGTTTCACGAAATGCCAATAAGGGAAAGGTGCATTGATCCTCCGATTGACCATGGGAAATACCTTCTCAAGGTGCCGTTGAATCTCGGCTCCCTGGTCCTCCAATGTGTTCACATCGTATCCAAATGCGAGATTACTCGTGACATCAATCGTGTAACGCATGAGATCTTCTTGCACATCAATCGAGGCACCCTCAGCCATCGCCTGATCCCACCGCTTCTTCAATCGCTCCGTCACCTTCATGAGAGTCGGAAAAAATGTCTTCAAGTGCGCAGTATTCAAGGCCTGCATGGCGGTCCGTCGCTGCCTGAGCCACTGCTCGCCCTCCGCTGAGAACACGCCATTGATACCCATTTCAGTCAACACAGGGGCGATTGATTCAAGGCGGCGGTAGGCAGCGGGCCGCTTGCGCAGAACCTCATTGATGAGATTCGGGTCGGACACCGCTACGACGTTCTTGCGGGCAATTCTGAACTTGTAGAGCGGTCCGTACGTGTCGGCCCATTGCTCGAGGATCGAATGCAACTTCGTTAAATCGAGCTGCAGGATGTTACCAAGAATCGGCAGCCCATCCGGACCTGGGAGGTTCTTCAGTGTCCGATTCGAGTGGACAGACACCGGGCCGTCCTGTTCCTTCAGGGTTTGTGGGGCATGAAAGGGGCATGTTGCTGGAGTGGATGTGTCCATGGTGCCTTCTCCTGTGTGCTCCCTGTCTGCGCGGGAGAGATTAAGTGAGCGACCTGTCTGTGTTCTTTATCGCGTCATGACTGCTTCAACGGCCAAGCTATGACAATTTCTCCTGCAGTGGACCTACCCTTCCGGGTAGGCTCCTCGCCGCTGATTTTCGCGTATGTTGCCATCAGCCATGATGCAACCACACAACACACGATGGGCCTTGAGTCACCTCACGAGCAGGAGGATGTCATGACCACTCCCTTATCCCATCTATCGCACAGGACTGACCTGGAGTCGATACTAGGAATCCTACGAAATAGAAAAACACGCCGATTCGGGTGTGGAATGGAAATTCCGGAAGGCCCGCTTCGATTCCAAAGTCAGCTTCCAGCAATTCCCTTGTCGAAAGAAGAGCTGCATTATCTGTTGTTCGCAGGAGTCGGCCAAACCGGCATGCATCTCGGCGACATGCAGTACGCCCCTCGGCGTGGCGGTGAAGACGGTCAGGGTATGGCTATCATGAGCTTTCAGGGCAGAACGGTACCGAGTCCTTGTGCGGCTCAGGCCACGCGCATGTTCGTCACCGACGACACAGGTCTGTACTTCGTTTCGCGGGTGCCGGACCCCGACAGCATGGAGATGCCACTTCTGGTGAAACTCAGGGAAGGTCGTCTCGAGATCCCTCGTGAAATGCCCTACATGTTGTCGTTCAACCAGTGGTATGTGAACCGGCCGGGCACACTGTACTTTATCCCTGTGACAGACATCGTGAGTGTGTATGTGAATCTCTTGCTTGCCCTCTTCAGCAGCGAGTGCGGATACTTCATTGTCGATCCCGATAATGGACATGCAGCGTGTGGACTCGATGGTTTCCGCAGGAGCCGTGGCGGCCATCTCCACGATGATATGGCGAAGCGTCGTACAATGACTCTGCGCGACATCGATGCCGCGATCAACGACACCGCGCTTCAGGAGCAGGCGGTGGTTTGCCAGAATATGTTTTTGATGGAGCAAGCGTTAGGGCTCGGAGGTGGAATTCATAGTGTCGGGAGCGGCCGCCATCTTCTAGGGTGGGAACCCCGGATATTCGAGGGCCTTGGATTCCACTTTGCACCATCCCCTGTTTCAGGTGTCCGATCGAATCCCGTGGGAGTTCCTAACGTATGGGAAGGTCCGTGTCCCCCATTTTTGCCTTCAATGGAGGAAGCCGTTCTGAGGATGGTGACGTCAAAGTTTGGGGAAATGGGTACGTATTCGAGTACGGGGGCGCGACCCTGGACCGATGCACGCACGTCATCATCGATAGGGAAGCATGAAGAGCGAGCGGTGGACGCGACGATTGCGTTCTGTACCTATGTCATGCGGACCTATGGCCGATTCCCTGCCCATACCGATGCGTTTAAAACGGTTGTTGCTTTTCAAGCCCACCATTTGGATCTCGACTTTTACGATACGTTCTACCCGAATGAGTCGGTTCCCCAGGCGCACCGCGATCACCTCATGGCGTGGCATCAAGGAAAGCATGCGGAGGAGCCAGGGTTATCGTCATTACAGGAAGGAATACGCCCATGACGCCTCGTCGTCGAGTTGTGATTACGGGGATGGGCGTTGTGTCGCCGCTCGGGTGTGATCTTGGAATGTTTTGGCATCTCTTGAGCGCTGGGGAGAGTGGAATCACGCCGATCACTCACTTCGATACCTCGCCCTTTCAATCGTCCCTTGCCGGTGAGGTAAACGATTTCGACCCAACGGACTTTATCCATCCCAAAAAAGCTCGCCGTATGGGCCGTGTCTCCCAGTTCGCCGTTGCTTCAGCCCTTATGGCCGGCCGGGATGCCCGTCTTGATATGGATCAAGAGGATCGAGATCGCGTGGCTGTCTGTTTCGGAACGTCGGTTGGAGGATTGAAAGAGGCCTTCGAAGCCCACGACTCCATGCTCGCCAAGCGGTACAAACACACGAACCCTTTTACCATGACTACTACGTTTCCCAATGCCGTGTCAGCCGAAGTGTCGATTGCACTGGGCAGTCACGGCGAGTGCGAAACCTATTCCATTGGTTGCTCTTCAACAGCGAACGCCATCGGTCGGGCTTATGACCTCATCCGGGCACACGACGTCGATATTGTTGTGGCGGGAGGGGCTGAAGCGCCTCTCCATCCCACGATCTTTTCCGCCATGGATGCAGGCCGAACGTTGGCTCCCGATCAAGGAGGAACGATTCGCAATCTCCCTAGACCCTTCGATCAAACTCGCTGCGGCATCGTCTTGGGGGAGGGTGCCGGTTGCCTGATCTTGGAGGAACAGGGACACGCCGAACGTCGAGGGGCCTCTATCTATGCCGAACTGGAGGGCTGGGGCTTTACCACCGATGCCTTCTCCATGGCTCGCCCCGATGATACGGGTAAAGAGCACCGCCGCGCCATCGATCGTGCGCTTGCTTCGGCCCATTGGTTCCCGGAAGAAGTGGACTATATCAACGCATGTGGCTTGGGAACTGTGGAGCTTGATCTTATCGAGACGATGGCCATCAAGGGTGCCCTGGGCTCGCACGCCTATCGGATTCCTATCAGCTCTTTTAAGTCTGCGCTTGGCCATGCCTTTGCAGCCAGCGGGGCATTTCAATTGATCGGCACGGTGCTCGCGCTTCAACATCAGTTCATTCCCCCCACACTTCATCTCACGCACCCCGATCCTCAATGCGACCTGGACTATGTGCCTTGTGTTGGACAAGCACGGACTCTGCAGCGAGCCTTGGTGAATAGTTTTGGATTTGGAGGGAAAAACATCATCATCCCTGTCTCACGTGTCGATAGCCCCGTATTACTTGGCCAGTTGATTCATGAAAGGGCGGGAGCGGACCATCACAGATCTATGGTGACATCGGCGTTTTCGCGTGCTTACAGCTCGGGCTTGGCTCAAGGGAGTTCCAAGTGATGAACGAGCGAGGGAGATCAGGTTGTAGGCGGGTTTCTGGATTTCTCTGGCAGGCTGAAGAGACAGCTCTCAATGCTTGGGCAAGGAATGTTTCCAGGTGCCGATGTAGCTGTCCCTTGCCCGCCTGTGCCTCGGTGTCGGCGGCGGTTGCATTATGATTGAGACCCGGTTGGTGAAAGTGCTCATTATCGATGATCATGAGGTGGTGCGCCTGGGTGTGAAACAGATCCTGGGAAGGGCCCTCCCGCACGTCGAGATCGGGGAAGCGGATAGCGGGCAAAAGGGAATCGCGGCGGTGCAACGGGAAGCGTGGGATCTGGCCATTGTGGACATCAGTCTGCCAGATCAGAGCGGGTTGGGGTTGCTCTGCGAGTTACACAGCCTGGCCCCCAACCTCCCGCTGATGGTTTTGAGTCTGCATGCCGAGGAGCAATATGCCGTGCGGGCCTTTCGCGCCGGGGCAATGGCGTATCTCACCAAGCAGACCGCATCAGACGAGCTGGTCAAAGCGGTGACGCAGGTCCTGGCCGGCCGCATGTATGTCACCCCCTCCCTCGGCGAGTATATGGCGAGCAGTCTGGCCAAGCATCCTACGCGCCCCGGTCATCACACCTTGTCTGAGCGAGAACTCGAAGTCCTTGACTTATTAGCACGGGGCCAGTCCGTCCGGCACATCGCCGAGTCCCTGGCGCTCAGCATCAAGACCGTCAGCACCTATCGCGCCCGGCTCCTGGAAAAACTTGATCTCACGACCACTGCCGAACTGATCCGCTATGCTCTCGACCATCGCCTGGTGGAATGAGACCACTGAAGTATTGATTCTTGAGTTCTAGCAGAATGCTGAGAAAGCCCGTCAGCGGCGTTCTCGCGTCGCTCAGAGGCTCAACGTTGAGGGCCCCCTCGGATATTCGAAATACTGAAGGGGCTTATCCGTTCGCCAAGATTCATTGCAAAGGCGAACGGTTACACGAAGTGCGGTCCGTACCTCTTCGACTCTTCGCTTGCTGTGGCCTTGCTGGACAGCCTTTTTGAGCATCCTGGACGTATCCTAGCTTCATCACTATACGGAAAACTCCAACCATATTTTTGGCATCAACCAAGTTTTTCCGCAGCCTGCTAGTTCCAAGTGCAACATGACAGGCCCTGAGGGGCTCAGGCGCTGGTATGTCAGAACCATGCGACAGGCACTTGCGTGACACAGACCGTGAGACCTTGAGTCTGAGCCTGACCCACAGCCCATCGTTGTGGATAATCGTCAAGGTATGAGGGCGAGCCCCCAGCGCCGTGAGCCGCAAGTTGAGCCGCAACACGAAGTGAGGCTATCCCTGAGTGGCCGAAGGAGAGGCTCACCACCACGCGTGAAATCGTCGCAGGGGTGATCGCGAGGAAGATCGTCGAGCACGCCGGGCGGGGCTATTTACGAACCACTACAGTCAGCCAGCGCCGCTCGCGACTGGCCCCGTCTTGGTTTTTCTATTGATAGCACGCCGGGCCGAAGACACTTCTCATGAAGCCGCGATGCTCAGCCATTTGAGTATTCTGTTTGTGAGCGAGCTCGCAGGATCAAAATCGATGTTAGAATAAAAACTTTGCGCTGACGATTCCCAAATGGACATAGGCGTGATATGCCCCGTTGACGGTGGGGTTCAGGTTTCCCGCTATAGCGCGTGGCTCATAGAACCATTCCTGAAATGCCACATCGAGTCCAATCCCCTTCGGCCAAAGCGCCGTGACTTCTCCGCAAGGCACCATTCCAAAAAACCGTCCCTGTCCTTTACACAAGAATCCGGCCCCAATAGAGAGCGTGTTGGACGGTAAAGAAATCACCCCCGGGTTGAACGTCGTATCAGGAACAGGATCCTCAGTTCGTGTGTACCCCGATCGGACTGCTATATCCCAGTGCGGCAGCCATGCGGGGTTCAGCCACTTGTATTCGGTGCCGACGGCTACGACCGTGACAGTCTTCCATTGTTGTGGTTGTGGGATCGTTCCACCGGACGAGAGATGGACATCAAGGTCGCGATTCGATTTCCATCCGACATATTCCACGTCGAGCTCCAGCTTCCACTCCCGCTCGTTCGTCCGAACCGGCCAGATTGCGATGGCGCCGGTGTAGATCTGTGGCAGCACAAGATTGGTGGAGGCGTCGGCAACCTTCGCCCCATTGACCAACAACGATCCACTCAGCGGCACCACAGCTTGGGTGCGATAGACCAGTCCGATAGAGGTGATCGGCTTACCGTCGCCGTTTCTCAACGGGGTGTAGAGCAGGCTGACGGTTGCGCCAGCCCCTGTTCCTGTGCCATTGAGTTCGACGGAAGCCCCACTCAAAGGTCCGACGCCCACCTGTTTCTGTTCGATATGTCCCTGTCCAAGAAAACTTGCGAAGGTATAGATGTCGGCGCTCACACCGATGGCCAACTGATCATTAATCTTATAGGCCACAGTCGGCTTGATATCGAGGAGCGGAAGCGCCGCAGAGGTGATGGCGGTATTGAAAGGGCCATCGACCGGATAACGAGTGTTCGAGCCAAATGACGAAATAAGACCGAGCCCTAACGTCAGGGGCGAGACCGTCGATGCACCAAGGGCTCCAAGATTCGCACTCAGATAGAAATGGCTTGGAGGCGGAGAGAGGATACTGCCGCCAAAATCGCCTCTTGTATCAAGGCCGGCTGGGCTCTTGTATTTGATCGATCCCCCCATGAGGGTCGACCCAACAATGCTCTGGATGCCATCGACCTGAGTCAACCCTGCTGGATTGAAGTGGATAGCCGAGGCGTCGTCCGCTTGAGCGGCAAATGCGTTTCCTTGGCCGGCTGAGGCTGCTCCTTGCGGTTGAAATCGGATAGCTTGCGCTGAAGTAGTTGATGGGAAAGAAAAAATCATCATTAGGATTACTGAACACCAGATCCAGTTCATGGTTCTCTCATTCTCTTTGAAGGGCGGGAAACGCGGAGTCATGGTACTGAGAAATAAGGGATTTTGATAGGGCCATTTGCCTTCGCCAGGACGCAAAAATAGATGTTCATTCTTGCGAGATGTTTGTGTATACTGGGCCCTACTCACGTATTCTTATTGAGTGTGAAATTCTCATGGCGCTAAGTTTCAAGTACCCCCTGCCAAGTCAATTATTCGATGATTTCTCAAAACAGGAGTGTCGGCACGCGCTCGAAGTCTTTCACTATGCCGCTCAAGCGGAAACCTCTGATGATGTGAGAGACGCGATGGTTCGGTTTCAGGGGTTGTTCCCGTTCAATCGCCTACTCGGTGGGCTGGCGCGCCTCGGTCTTGGTGGACAATTTGAGGGATTCACGAATGTCGTGAATGTAAGCTATCCAGACGAATGGCTTTACCTCTACTGGAAGAATGGATATGCCGGCGTTGACCCTGTGTTTCAGGCAGCCTCCCGATCTTCCGGCACCCAGGTCTGGAAGCGGACATACAAACAGGCGACCTCCGACAATGAGTTGGAATTTATCGAAACCGCCAGGGGGTTTGGCCTGGCAGACGGAATTACAACCAGTTCAGTCGACCCGGCATGCGGTCTCGCCACGTTTTTCTCGTTCGCGGGAGAAAATGATGTGGACGCTGAGCGGTACGTTCATCTCGTAGAATATCTCGGTCACCATCTCCATCTTGCCCTTATGAGGACAGCCCGGAAGGATGCTCCCGCGACGGAGCAGTGCGTGAAAGAACTGTCCCCACGCGAAGTGACCATCTTGAATTGGATTAAGAACGGCAAGACGAACTGGGAGGTCGGCCAAATTCTTGGAGTCACAGAGCGAACGGTGCGATTCCATCTTGCGAGCATCTTCTCCAAGCTCGATGTGACGTCCCGCTCACAGGCAGTTGCTGCAGCCATGGAACACGGACTTCCCGTCCTGCATGGTCTTCCCACCGCGAGCTAAGTTCTCCCCCGCTCCCCAGGATTTTTCACAAAGACTTCTACTGCAACCGCCGTTACGGCAAGCCTGACGGGGGAGCGCTCGTTGCTCAGTCGGTCAACATACTGTTTCAAGTAGGCCTCTCTCACGTGCGGCTCCGCACTCCCGTCTCGTCTATTGTCTCGGCGGTTCTGTTACGAACTCTCGCAAATAATCCGGGCTAACGGTTCATTCGCCACCGTGGTGCGGGGAACCACCTCCGCCCATTCAAAATCGATGGCATCCGTCACCCTCCTGCCGCAATCTCCGTCATGGCTGGCTCCGTGATATTCAGCCACTCCAACATCTCAGGTCGTTTAGCTGCTGCGTCTGAGCGAAACTCATCGAGGTCGAGCAGCGCTCCAACCGAGAGCACATCCGCTGGAGGAAGTGCGACGGGAGCCCCGATTGCATGACAGGGCCACCCGATCCGTTGCACCACACGGAGCAGTCTGTTTTCCACCACCAGGTACGTATACCGAATATTATTGGCGAGCGTCCATTGATACATGCCCTTGAAAATAGTCCGCATGAGCCTTGCGGAAAGCCCTCGGTCGGCAATGGCAGGATCCACGGCCAAGCGGGTAATTTCAGCGGTATCGAGGTTCTTGCGAACGCGATGTGACCCAACCAGGCACCCGCTGAATTCGCTTTCTAGCATAAATGGGAACGGGGCGGGCGTCATCCGTACCATTCCGAGCAGTTGTTGGTTAGAGAAAAGGCCTATCGAGGTACTCCATGCGTCGTAGATATCAGACTCAAGTTGGTCATTTCTCTCCGGCACCCATCTGAGCTTTTCGGCGAAGACTCGATGTCGAAGATGGTAAGCCTGTCGGAATTCCTCCTCGCTTTCGAGCGCCTTCACCACCAACGCTCCCTCATAGAATGAAATCTGTCTGGATTCCTGTCTAATTTCCGTGCTCATGGGGATCACCTCCAACAAATTGAAATACAATAGGAAACGGGGACTGGTTCACAGGGTTACAAATTTGAACATATCGGTCACCTGGCGGATCCGCCAGGTGACCGATATGCGGCATTCGCGTATAAGCAGTACGCTTCAATATTGAGAAGCCCGTGAGGGGAAAGGCCCTGGATAAGGTTCACGTCACAGTATGGAAAGGCCACTTCAAGTGATGAAAGATCGGCGGGGATTACAGATTCTCGAAGGGTTCAGGTCCTCTTCCGGCCAACTGCAGCGCCAGCGTGGAGTGAGCGCGCACGGAATGCCGACCGACGGAGCAGCGTCTGTTACTTGTCTATTGAGAGAAGAGATTGGAAGCAGCCTCGTTTCCGGCCTTCAGGCATCGGAGCAACGATTGAACGCCCTGCTTCACGACCGCAGTCGTATCGGACGGGAGTTGCACGATTCTGTATTGCAAGCGCTCTATGTGATCAAGCTGACCCTTGAGAAGACCTCTGGATTGCACCAGGGAGCGTCACAGGCTAGGCGGTACACTCACAATCAGGCGGAAGACCAACTCGACACGGTTATCGAAGACGTCCGGCGCATGATCGTGAGTGTGGAATCGGACCCTGCGGATCCATTTCGACTGGTTTCCGAGTTACAGGACCTCGCCCAGGCCATTGAGGAATTGAGTGAGGTACGGATTCGTGTGGAGATCGACCCGAAAGCAGAGGAGATTCTGACCAGCGAAGAGGCACATGAACTTATCGCCATCGCCAAGGAGACATTGAGCAATTGCGTCCGTCACGCCCACGCGACACGAGTTGTGATCGCCCTGCAGCACGTCGGCACGCGAGTACAACTGAGCATTCGAGACAACGGATCAGGTTTCGACGTCGAGCTCGGACGAGATAAGGGCCCTGGGTTCTCGCGTATGGAGGAGCGGATCCGAAAAATCGGTGGCCGCTTGAATGTCCAATCCACGGTGGGGCAAGGCACATGCCTCACGGTCGATGTGTATCTTGAGCCAATACTTGCAATAGTATGAAACACTCACCCTCTCGTCTTGTCACGGCCTTATCGGCTCGCACTCTGAGTCGAGGCGTGAGAAAAAATGCTAGGTTCAAGACCACACATATTCCAAAGCCGACCCAGCGCCCAGGGGGGCTGATTGATTATTGCTATCGTGCACTACTGGAGGCCTCCAGCAACGCCGTCCTACTGCTCTCGCCAGAATCCATCATTCTGGAATGGAATCGCGCGGCCGAAACGCTCTCCGGCTGGACAGCCGACCAAGCTTTGGGTCGCCGCTATGTGGCATTGTGTCTTCCGCTGAAGGCGCGTGAGTCGTTCCTGGCCGAGCTTGCACGAGTCGCCGAAGGGAACGATGTGAGAGGAATCGAGATCCCTCTCGTGGGACGCGCAGGTTCACAGACGATGCTTTCTTGGAATATATCGCGGGTGCTGGGGCCTCAAAGGGATCTGATCGGCCTCATGGCTATCGGAACTGCCGTTGGCCCAGAGACCCAGGTGGAAGAGGCATTCCAGTTGGTCAATGCCAGAGCACGTAGCGCGGCTCGCCAGGCACAGAAAGCCGTAGAAGAGGAACGGCGTAGAATTGCACGGGAGTTGCACGACGAGTTCGGGCAGGCATTGACCGGATTGAAATTCGATCTGGCGTGGTGCGGCACAACACTCACACAATCTCCTGCTCCAACCGATGTCGGAGATCTGCTGAGAAGAGTTCAGGTCATGTCGGAATCGGTCGATGTACTCTTGGGGTCTGTTCGCGCGACAGCTGCGGCCTTGCGCCCTGCGATACTGGACGATCTCGGACTGGTCCCGGCGTTGGAATACCTTGTGACGACTGTCCAGCATCGCACGGGGGCGCGGTGCACGATCGACGTGGCCCCAGAATTGTCATCCACCACTCTGTCCTCCGAAGTGTCGACCACGTTGTTTCGAATCGGGCAGGAGTTGCTGACCAATGTGATGCGTCATGCCGCTGCTTCACAGGTGTTGATGCGGCTGTACCAGGATGGCGGGAATATAACCTTAGCCGTGACTGACAACGGGAAGGGGATCCCGACTGAGAGGATGACCACGGCTCGCTCCTTTGGGCTACGTGGCATGCAGGAACGCGCCTCACTCCTCGGGGGCCATTTTTCGATCGTGAGCACGCCGGGAGGGGGCACCACGGCCTGCGCATCGGTGCCGGTGCTGGAGGGGATTGCGTCATGATTGGGGCTCAGCTCGTGAAAGTGCTCATCATCGATGATCATGAGGTGGTACGCCTGGGTGTGAAACAGATCCTGGAGAAGGCCCTTCCGCACGTCGAGCTTGGGGAAGCGGATACCGGGCAGAAGGGGATTGCGGCGGTACAACGGGAAACGTGGGATCTGGTCATTGTGGATATCAGCCTGCCGGACCAGAGCGGGTTGGAGCTGCTCTGCGAGTTACACAGCCTGGCTCCCGACCTCCCGCTGATGGTCTTGAGTCTGCACACCGAGGAGCAATACGCCGTGCGGGCTTTTCGCGCCGGGGCGATGGCCTATCTCACCAAGCAGACTGTACCAGAGGAGCTGGCCAAAGCGGTGACGCAGGTCCTGGCCGGCCGCATGTATGTCACCCCCTCCCTGGGCGAGTACATGGCGAGCAGCCTGACCAAGCATCCTACGCGCCCCGGCCATCACACCTTGTCTGAGCGAGAATTCGAAGTGTTTGTCTTGTTAGCGCAGGGTCAGTCTGTTCGCCACATCGCGGAGTCGCTGACGCTGAGTATTAAGACGGTGAGTACCTATCGGGCCCGGCTCCTGGACAAACTCCAACTTACGACCACCGCCGAGCTGATCCGCTATGCCCTCGACCATCGCTTGGTTGAGTAATCATATCAATGGCTCACTGGTACACACAGAGTCTGTGGGATGGAGGGAATGGTGGCGGGGGTCTGAACCATTCGCATGTGCCGTTTGGTCAGCGCAGTATCATGATATTCCCACAGCCCCTGCGCATTCGGCTGTTGGTCTTTCTCTTCGATTGAGTCTAGAGATGACCCATGATTCGAGGGACGATTATTAACCTTGGTAACACGACTATATGACTATTGTCCTCGCTGACACAGATGCCTACTTTCGAGAAAGACTGAAGAAGCGACTTGAAAAAATAACCGGCTTGCATGTCGTGGGAGAATCGTCCGGTTCAGAAGAAACCACCGCCATGATTCTGAATCGCAAACCGGACATTGCCATTATGAACGCGTCCCTTCAAGATGGCCGAGGCATCGAGGTGCTTCGACACATCAAACGATTGATGATCCCGCCGATCATCATTATCGTCACGGATGACCCTTCGCGCGAGGACCAGGCGGCCTGCTCTCTCGCGGGAGCCAATTTCTATCTCGAGAAGGCCTCGGAGGGTCAAAAGATCATCCAAGCGCTTCATCTTTTGTGCGCCCCGCCCAGCCAGGTCGAATCGGCGGCGCCATCCGTTGCTACACTGGCTGATTGATCAACGGTGCTCCACGGTTGCCGTGGCTTCTCTCATGACCTCAGCACTGTCGTTGGAATTGACAGCTCCCTTCCTCGCCCACTAGGATAGCCCCCCGTGAGTCATCCCGATTCTTCAGAACCTCCAGCCGTGAAGCACCCGCATGCTCCCATTAACCGGGTCGAGCACCTATTCGAAACCCTCGTGTTCGCCAGCCGGTGGATTCAAGCGCCTCTCTATGGCGGCCTCATTGTGGCCGAACTGCTGTACGCGTACAAATTTCTCATCGAACTGTGGGAGATGATCTGGCACATCAATCAGCAACAAGAAACGGTCTTCATGCTAGGCGTCCTGGGGCTGATCGACGTGACAATGGTGGCGAACTTGCTCACCATGGTGATCATCGGCGGCTACGCCACCTTCGTGAGCAAATTGGATTTAGAGGGACATGCCGATCGACCGGAATGGCTGACCCACATCGATCCCGGCACCATCAAGATTAAACTCGCGGCTTCCTTGATCGGCATCTCCAGCATTCATCTGCTCAAATCGTTCGTCAATATCGAGCATGAAGATATTGAGCACATCAAGTGGAAGATCTTGATCCACATGACCTTTCTCGGCTCGGCCATCCTCCTTGCGTGGACCGATAAAATCATGCAGAGGGATCGCAAGCACTGAGACAGGGGCATTCGGCAATGTGGTCATTCGACCGCAGAGGAAGAGTCTATTACCAGGCGGGCGTCAGCACACCCTTCCCATCCTGCCAGTTCGGTGTCCAGGCAAGGGCGACGAGTTTCACGGCGATATTGGCTTTAGTCGGTTTAAGAGAGACGGTTTCGAGCTGCTCGCTGAGGGGGTCGGTCGCGGCAGCAAGGGCATCGGTCTCCACTTTGAACTGGGATTCAAGGTCTGCCAGTTGCTGCTGGAGCGCCGAGACGTTCTCTTCGGCTTGCCCCACATCCTTCGATTCTTTGATCGCACGTCCCGCTCCACGAATTGCCGTGGTCGCCCGGCCGATGTTCGACGCGCTGATGGTTTTTCTTCCGAGAAACGCTCCAAGAATCGAGGCGCCTACAGAAATTGCTGCCTGCATTTGACTCGAACGAGATTCCGCTTGCTGCCGTTCGACTATTTGTCCTGCGCGTCTGATCCGATCTTGCAGCGCGGCAATCTTCGGCGCGTACTTTTGACGCAAGCTGTCCGATTGTTTGTCCCGCGCTTCACGGCCTGATTGCTGCAGTCGCACACGGAAGTCTCGCTCGGATTCGCCTGGCTTGGAGACTTCTTTCGTGCTGGGGCTCTTCAAGAGACCGATTCGCTGAGTTCGGAATAACCAACCGGAAAACTCCTTATTCCACGTCTCATAGCTCTTCGCTTTGCTTGCCGAGCTGGGAACTGCACCGAACTGCGCATTGTCCGATGGCGCTGATTCAAGATCAGCCACAGCGACGCTCGCTTCCACGGCCTGCTCCCAATCCACCGCCACGGCACCGTCTGAGATTGGCGTAAGTACAGTCACATCCTGCGTCACATCGACACCGGCCTTGTTATCTGATACCCGCACCTGTGCTGTTCCGAGTAACATCGGCTGGTAAATCAACGCGCTGCCGCTTGGTTGGCTCCCTCGGACGGGGATAAAATGCTGAGGCACGTCTGGAGGTAGCATCGGACGTGAGGCGTGAGGCGTGAGGCGTGAGGCGTCCGGAGTAGAAGCAGGCCTGTCCTTCCCCTCACCCCTTACGCCTGACGCTTGACCCCTCACGGGCGCCATGAGCGTTTTAATCTGCGTTCGGGTCAATGGCCCCCGAAGATATGAGAGGGTCCATCTGGTCTGAAAGACTTCCGGCGCATCTTCATGCACATTGTTCAAGAGAAAGACTCGATTGCCCAGGCCGGCCAAAGTCTGCTCCATCCTCTGTTTATCGAACTTCTTTCCGCTGCTTGCAGCGGCGCCTTCCAGCCCCTCCAACACACGCGCCTTGTCTCGTTCAGTTTGCAGCCGTCCAATGAACCAGGTGCCGGTATTCGCTAAGCCTTTGTAGTCCAGATCGACGGGGTTCTGTGTGGCCAACACCACGCCGAGACCGAACGCGCGGGCTTGCTTCAGCAACGTAAGCAAGGGCTGTTTCGACGGCGGATTAGCAACCGGCGGGAAATAGCCGAAGATTTCGTCCATATAGAGGATGGCACGGAGGCTGGTTGTGCCGGATTGCGCCCGCACCCAGCCAAGCGTTTGACTCAGCAACAAGGTCACAAAGAACATGCGTTCGGCATCGTTCAGGTGCGCGATCGAGAAAATGGCGAGCCGCGGTTTGCCACCAGGCGAATGGAGCATCTGCCCAACGTCGAGCGCCTCACCTTCCAACCAGGCAGAAAAACCCGGCGAGGCTAATAAGTTATTGAGCTGCATGGCAAGGGCAAAGCGTTCCTTCGAGGGATAAAACGAATCCAGATCAAGTACGCCGATTTTGGTAACCGGCGGTGTTTGGATCTGCTGAATCAATGTGGCCAGATCCAAATCCTGTCCTGCCTTCCACGTGTGGCCGAGAATCGTCGAGAGCAAGATGTGTTCGCGACTCTTGATCGGGTCAGCCTCGACGCCAATGAAACCCAACAGACTTGTCACCGTCGTGCTGATTCGCTCGCGCAGCATCTCGGGATCGTCCAGAATCTCCTGCGACGGCGCCGCGAACGATTTGAGGATAGATACCGGAATGCCCGCGTTACTGCCTGGCGTATAGACGACGACATCAGCAGCATCGCGGAGCTTCTGAACCCGCTCGCCACTCTGGCCCCAGTCCCCCAGACCGTTCTTCCACATGTCGGCTTGTTGTGTCGCGTAGTCCGCCGTCGAGAGACCCTTCTTGCGGGCATCGTCCTCATTGACCCATGGCGCGAAATCTTCCCCGCGAAGTTGCGGAAAGTTCAGCATCAGATTGGCGAGATCGCCTTTCGGGTCGATGATCAAGGCGGGAATCCCATCGATGGCTGCTTCTTCGAGCAGCCCGATGCAGAGACCGGTCTTTCCGCTGCCGGTCATTCCGACGCAGACAGCGTGAGTGACCAAGTCTTTGGAGTCGTAGAGCAACCAGCCGGGCTTTGCCTGTTTCGCGACCAGATCGTATGGGCGGCCGAGATAGAACACCCCGAGCTTCTCAAAATCCTCGGCCATGCCGGCCTTGTGAGCAGATTCTGTCGACCCGGCGGCGTCTTTTGTCTGACCGTGTTTTTTCTCTTTAGATGGCATAGACCACGAAGTCCTTAGTGTGATGGGGTAAGCGCCCTGTGTTGCCGTTCACCAGTTTGGCATGCTGACATACGAGACGCTGGATTGTTCACAGCTCCGCCTGGTCGGTCCCTCCGCAAGATCGACAAGAAGCAGGCGGCATTTTACGAATTAGCTCTTGTCGCTTCAAGCAGAAAAGGGTGGGAATCTGTCAGTCGATCAATGTGAGCAGCCGATACTGGTATCGGGGAGACTCCATTGACCAATTCCCAGGATGAACGCTAATATCGCGTCGCTCGCACAACCCAAATTTCTAGGAGGACGTATGGCCGAAACCCCTGATGTCTATGCTGACCAATTTCAACTCAACCTTGGGCCGCTCGGGTGCACGCTGAATTTTCAGGTTTCGGGAGCCAATCCGGTCGCGCCAGGTGTTCCCCCGCCCATTGAACGAGTGGCCACAGTCCGGCTGAGTCTCCAGCATTTAAAAGCCATGGCGTTTATTTTGCACAAACAAATCGTGGGGTACGAAGCCCAGGCTCAGGTCACGACTGGTCTTCCGGTCGATGTCCTTCGAGCACTGCAAATCCGGCAAGAAGATTGGGAGGCATTCTGGCGTCCGTAGCCCGCATGATTCATGACGCTTCTGCTGCAAGCGAGGATACGTGGCTGTGACGGGCAGTCTCGCCGTTCAGCCCTTCGACATACTGCATGAGTATGCTCGTGGCTTCACGCCTCCGAGTGCCCGTCTCGCGTCGCGTCTGCACGCTTTCGCAACAAACCTTCATGAATATTACGGGCTAGGCTCAGTGCCTGGATGCGGTCGTCGCGCCGATGCCGGTCTCCGAGCGTACTTGTTGGGCCAGAAAGCCGCCACGGTCCTTTGCCGCCTGGCTGCTTCGGTCAAGGATCGAGAACAACCAGATGCCCACGACTCCGATCGTCATGGAGAACAGCGCCGGCGAGGTGTACGGGAACAAGGCGCTGCCTTTCGGATAGCCCAAGGTCGCTTCCCACACCGAAGGCGATACGATCGTGAGCAGTACCGATGAAATCAGCCCGAGAAAACCGCCAATGACCGCGCCGCGGGTCGTGCAGTCTTTCCACAACACTGACATGAACAACACCGGGAAGTTGGCCGATGCCGCGATCGCGAACGCCAGGGACACCATGAATGCAATGTTCTGTTTCTCGAACACGATACCCAGCAACACGGCCAGGATTCCCAGCGCCACCGTGGTCATGCGCGACACCCGCAACTCGGAAGCGCCGTCGGCCTTGCCACCTTTGACGACCGTTGCGTACAGGTCATGTGACACGGCTGACGCACCCGACAGCGTGAGACCGGCAACGACCGCCAGGATGGTGGCGAATGCCACGGCCGAGATGAAGCCGAGAAACACATTGCCACCCACCGCGTTGGCCAGGTGTACCGCTGCCATATTGCTGCCGCCCTTGAGCGCACCGTTGGCATCGAGGAACTCCGGGTTGGTCAGCACGAAGGTGATGGCGCCGAAACCGATGATGAAGGTCAGCAGGTAGAAATAGCCGATCCATCCGGTCGCCCACATCACCGACTTGCGCGCTTCCTTGGCGCTCGGTACCGTGAAAAAGCGCATCAGGATGTGCGGCAGGCCGGCCGTGCCGAACATCAGCGCCATGCCGAATGAGATCGCCGAGATCGGGTCCTTGACGAAGTTGCCCGGTCCCATGATCGACTGGCCGGCGGCCGCCGCTTCCGTCGACGTCTTGCCCGCGGTTGTGGCCAGGCCGGCTTTGATCTCGACCGCGTTGGCAAACAGCGCCTCCAGGCTGAAGCCGAAATTCAGCAGCACCATGAACGCCATGAAGGTTGCGCCGCCCAGCAGCATGCAGGCCTTGATGATCTGCACCCAGGTGGTCGCTGTCATGCCGCCGAACAACACGTAGACCATCATCAACGCGCCGACGATGACCACGGCCATCCAGTAGTCGAGACCGAACAGGAGCGTGATCAACTGGCCGGCGCCGACCATTTGCGCGATCAGGTAGAACGCCACCACCACCAGCGTGCCAGAGGCCGCGAAGATGCGGATCGGCGCCTGCTTGAACCGGAACGCGGCGACATCGGCGAAGGTGAACTTGCCGAGGTTGCGCAGGCGCTCGGCCATCAGGAACGTGAGTACCGGCCAGCCGACCAAAAAGCCGATCGAATAGATGAGGCCGTCGTAGCCACTGGCCATCACCGCTGCCGAAATACCTAGGAACGATGCCGCAGACATGAAGTCACCGGCAATCGCCAGACCGTTCTGGAAACCCGTAATGCTCCCGCCCGCTGTATAAAAAGCAGCCGCCGACTTGGTTCGGGCCGCCGCCCATTTCGTGATGAAGAGCGTGAGCAATACAAACACACCGAACATGCCGATCGCCGTCCAATTGATCGCCTGTTTCTGTGCCTGGCCCATATCCGGGCCGGCGGCATACACCGATCCAGCAACAGCGCACAGCACAGCCACGGTCAGCCCTAAACGTGTTGCATGGGGATACGTGCGATGCAAGCCGGTCACTTCAGCACCTCTTTGGCAATGGCGTCGGACAACGCATCGAACTCGCTATTGGCGCGATTCACGTAGTACGCGGTGATCACGATCGTGAACAGGATGATGCCAAAGCCGATCGGAATGCCCAGGGTCATCACGCCGGCGCCAAATTTCTGTGACAGAAAGCTCTTGTTAAACGCCACGAGCAGAATGAAGCCGTAGTAGGCGATCATCATCACCAGGGTCAGCCACCAGCCGAAGCGGGTTCGCTTGGCCTTCAGCGCCTGATAGTTCGGATTGTTCGCAATGCGCGCGACCAACTCAGCATCCACGGTGCTTCCTCGGAGTCATTGGTTCGATACCAAGTTGGTGGTGCGACAAGCTAGGATTCAACTATTCCACACGACTGCGTCTGTGCCGTGGGCCAGTTGGAGATACCTGGCATCTGGATGAGGAATACCTAAAGATCAACGGTCAGTTCCAATGCCTGTGGCGTGCCGTTGATCAAGAGAGGCTGGTCTTCGACATTCTGGTGCAGAACCGGACAGACTTCATTGTGGCCGAGCGATCCCTTCAACTGCATTTGCCTATACCACCCCCGCCTCTTTTAGCACTTGTCCCGTATACGATCGCTTCGACTTGGCAATTTCTTTCGGCGGTCCTTCCGCCACGATTTCACCACCTCGATCGCCGCCCTCTGGTCCGAGATCGATGATCCAATCCGCATTCTTGATCACATCGAGATTATGTTCGATCACAACCACGGTGTTGCCGGCTTCGACCAATCGATCCAGCACGTCCAGCAACCGTTGCACGTCGGCGAAATGAAGCCCGGTTGTCGGTTCGTCCAAAATATACATCGTGCGTCCGGTCGGACGTTTCGAGAGTTCGCGTGAGAGCTTGACTCGTTGCGCCTCGCCTCCTGATAGCGTGGTGGCGGACTGGCCAAGCTTCACATAATGCAACCCGACATCGTGCAGGGTATCGAGCTTCCGCTTGATGAACGGGATATGTTCGAAAAACTCTACGGCATCGTCCACCGTCATATTCAACACGTCAGCGATGCTCTTCCCCTTATGGTGAATCTCCATCGTCTCGCGGTTGTACCGTTGGCCCTTGCAGACCTCGCAGGTCACATAGACATCCGGGAGGAAATGCATCTCGATCTTGATCAACCCATCTCCCTGACAGGCCTCGCAGCGTCCGCCTTTCACGTTGAAGCTATATCGGCCTGGCTTGTACCCCCGGACGCGGGACTCGGGCAGATTGGAGTAGAGGTCCCGGATGAAACCGAACAGACCCGTATAGGTTGCAGGATTCGACCGCGGAGTCCGTCCGATCGGGGCCTGGTCGATGTCGATCACTTTATCCAGCGCCTCGACACCGAGAAGTTCTTTGCAGCCATCGATCTTCGGTTTTTTCTGATAGAGCAATTGGGAGAGGGAATGGAACAGCACCTCAAGCACCAGCGTGCTCTTTCCGGATCCCGATACGCCGGTCACGCAGGTGAGCAGGCCGAGCGGAATCTTGGTGGTTATTCCCTTGAGGTTGTGTTTCTTGGCCCCCACGATGGACAACAATCCCTTCGCTTTGCGCTCGCGGCGAGGCAGGCTGACCATCTGCGTGCCACGGAGATACTGGCCTGTCAGCGAGTCGAGATTTCCCATGACGTCGGTCGGCGTGCCTTGGGCAATGACTTGGCCTCCGTGTGTGCCGGCTCCCGGCCCCATATCCAACAGATGGTCTGCCGCCATCATGGTTTCTGCATCGTGCTCGACCACCACCACCGTGTTGCCCAAGTCGCGCAGGCGTAGCAGGGTCTGGAGCAAGCGGCGATTATCTCGCTGATGGAGGCCGATCGACGGCTCGTCGAGGATGTAGAGGACGCCGACGAGACCGGAACCGATTTGTGTGGCGAGCCTGATACGTTGTCCCTCTCCACCGGACAAGGTGGCGGCAGCACGATCCAACGTCAGGTAATCCAGACCGACGTTGACCAGAAACCCGAGACGCTCGCGAATTTCTTTCAAGATGCGATGGGCGATCACCAGTTCGCGCTCGGTGAATTTCAACGAACTGAAGAAGTCGGCAGCGGCCCGCACGGAGAGATGGGTCACCTCCGCGATTGACTGTTTGGCCACTTTAACGGACAAGCTTTCAGGCCGGAGACGCGCGCCCCTGCAGACCTCGCAGGGTTCCAGTAACGTGAAATCTTCATCGTCAGAAGAGCCGGGTGTCATCGCGTATCCAATGCCGTCGCAGGCAGGACAGGCTCCATGCGGGCTATTGAACGAAAAGACGCGCGGCGTGATTTCTGGATAGCTGACACCGCAGCGGATACAGGCGAGCTTTTCGCTATAGAGCGATACATTCCCATTATCCGTCAGCACCCCGACCAGCCCGCCGGCGAGTTTCAACGAGGTCTCCACTGAGTCGGCCAACCGGCGAGCCATGGCTTCGCCCTGTTTCATCACTAACCGATCGACCACGATTTCGATGGTGTGCTTCTTCTGTTTATCGAGCGAGATGTCCTCGCCCAAGTCCACCAACTTGCCATCGACCCTCGCTCGGACGTAGCCGGCCCGGCGCATATCGAGGAGTTCTTTCCGATACTCGCCTTTCCTGCCGCGGACGATCGGAGCCAAGAGCTGAAACTTGCTTCCCTCCGGCAGCAGGCCGATGGCATCGACCATCTGCTGCACCGTCTGCGCGGTAATTTCCTCGCCGCACTGGAAGCAGGAGGGGCGTCCGACTCGGGCAAAGAGGAGGCGGAGGTAGTCATAAATTTCTGTGACGGTGCCGACGGTGGAACGAGGATTGTGGCTGGTGCTCTTTTGCTCGATGGAAATGGCGGGCGAGAGCCCTTCGATCGAATCGACGTCGGGCTTGCCCATCTGTTCGAGGAACTGGCGAGCATAGGCCGAGAGCGACTCGACGTATCGCCGTTGCCCCTCGGCATAGATGGTGTCGAAGGCCAGCGACGACTTGCCCGACCCGCTCAGTCCCGTGATCACGACGAGCCGGTCGCGCGGGATCGTCACGTCGATGTTCTTGAGGTTGTGCTCCCGTGCCCCTTTAATGACGATAGAGTTGTGCATAGGGGCGGGATTATAGCATGCGAGAATCTGGGAGCGGAGAGTAGACACCAAGGTGAACATGGAGCAGAGAGGCTGTGCCCGCAGTCTTTTGTCTAACAGGTTTCTGGCCCATGAATTATTTACTGACCGGGTCTTTTTCTTGACGTGATCTTTCCGGTTGTTTGCCGGCAGATCGAACATTGATCAGTTTATTCAAGACATCAAACCAAAATGGGGCGCCAAGAGAAACCGCAATCGCCGTCAGCGAGAGACCGATAATCTTCAGCGCCCATCCCCCAACGTCAGTAGGAAGAGACTTCGGGTCATTGGGCTCACGCGACCATCCAATCGGGAGCCCCAACTTTTTAATCTCGGCAGACATCTGCTTGACTCGTTCCGTTGTTCCCTTTGCATCCTGAGGCAGCGGCTCTTTGGCCGTGACCTCAGCCATCGCAACCAGTGATGCTCGCAACGTGGCGTCATGGGCCAGCGTATTCGCGATCAAGACTGTATCGGCATTGACCGACAAGGTGACCGCTAATGCCCACACTAAGATGAAGACCTGTGTTTTTCTCTTATACCATCCAGACACACGATCCATTGCGTCGTCATACCACCGCTCCACGTTCTCCCGTGCTTTCTTCAGGTCACCTTCAGCATCATCAATCAAGGCAACCAAGGCGCTCTTTACTTGTTCATTTGAAATGTTGGCAACCGAACTCCGAATATCTTGTAGCGTCCTCGTGGTTGTCGAATCGTGTACGGGAGCGACAAGGTCGAACAGAGCCAAGGCGAAGGCCCGAGAAGGAACATACGAAGGGAGCGTGCCGGATTTTCCCAGGTTTTTGACCAGAGCATGGTCGTACAACTGCTTGGCCAGCCCTGTGCCTTCCGAGTCATACAGTAAATTCCGCACCCCGTCCCAAAGATTCTTTGCCCGCATATTCAGGATGCCGGCCATCCATTCGTTTAGCACGGAGCACATCAATCCTAACAACAGATAGAGCAGCGACAGGCTGATTGCAATTTCAAGCGCGAGAGAACCAAACATGAAGTCACCTCCTTACTCACCCTACGTAGGAGTACGCCTCACCCTCAACCTGGCGACGGTAGTGTATTCCTCTCGTCTAGCTTGGACAAGAGACTGCTGTCTTGTCTTTCACCAAATCGCAGCATTTTCCAGCTTTGCCAGCGCCTTGACAAACCAGGAATCGGGGTGCTACCACGCTACGATGGTACATGTGGATACACCGCCTGTTCAGAAGGAGACCGACTCCCCAGCGGCTCCGATCGCTGTCTCGACTTGGACTGGCTCGGCCCGCGAGCAAGCCGTTCAGCGGATGTTTACGTCGATTGCAGGCGTTTACGACCTGAACAACACGCTCTTAAGCTTTGGGCTGCATTACCGGTGGAAGAAAATTACTGCCTCCTATGTCCCCATCACCACGGGCGGGCGGGCACTCGATGTCGGTTCCGGCACAGCCGATCTGGCGCTCTTGGTTGAACCGCGCATGGGGGACAATGGCCGCGTCATTGCCTCCGACCTGAACCACGCGATGTTGGTTGAGGGGCTCAAGAAAGTCACCGGACGAGGCCTGGGGAAGAAGATTACTTGTCTCGAAGCCAATGCCGAGCACCTGGGGTTTCCCGATAGGACCTTCAACGCTGTGACCACAGGGTTTTGCATGAGAAACGTCGGCGATCTTCGGCAAGCGCTCACGGACATTCACCGTATTTTGCAACCAGGCGGTCGGTTTGTGTGCCTGGAGTTCTCCCGACCTGTTTTTGGGTGGCTGCGGGCCCTGTACGATTGGTATTCGTTCCGGCTGCTTCCCTGGATCGGCACGAAGGTGGCGCATGACACGACCGGCGTCTACGAATATCTCCCGGCCTCCATTCGGAACTTCCCGGACCAGGAACGGTTGAAGCAGATGCTCCTCGACGTAGGCTATCGGCAGGTCACATATCGCAACCTGAGCGGCGGGATCGTGGCGATCCATGTGGCAACGAAATGATAGTCGGAAAGTCTATAAAGCCATCACGTATTGGACGTTATTCCAGAGTAAGCTCTCATGACGAGATCGACTATTGAGATCGTTCGTGCGACCTGATATCGGGAAATAACCCCGCCGCGATCATCCGATCGATCCCGCTAAATGGCGCCACAGTTCGCAATCCTGCCGTCGTCAATAGGACCTGATGACGGAGCCGTGCGTTTCGATCTAGTGTCTGAAACACACGATCGCGGATGAAGGCCACCACCGGATTCCCCGTATCCCAATAGAACACTTGTTGATCGGCCAAGTGTTGGAGCATGTTCACTTGCGGTCGCCTGGCACGTTCAAATGCACTCAATCTGGCAGCCGAATAGTCCTTGTCGGCGAGACAACTTGGTATGAGATCGGATAGCGCCATGGCATCGACCATAGCCTGCATGCGCCCCTGCGATGCGTGGGGATTCATCGCATGGGCAGCATCACCGATCAGAACGGCTCCATTGGCCACCCATCTCGGCGTGCGCACCCGACCCGTCGGCAGATATGCGACCTGACTCCAATCATGCAGATTCCGAAAGAGCTGGGTAAACAGCGGTGCGATCCGGCTCCATGTCTGCTGGAGCGCAGGGATCCCCTGCTGCTTCACGGCTTCCATCGAATCTTTGGGAATCATGTATAAAATGTAGACCTTCTTTCCCGTCACCGGAAACAGTCCCAAGATGGTCTTGTCCCCAACGTAGTAGAACGATTCCGCTATCTGATCGTCCGACTCCAGTACCGCAATCAGATATCCATCACGATAGAGATGCAGATCGACGGGGATCTTGAGAGCTTCACGCACTTTCGAAAATGCTCCGTCAGCACCGACGACAAGCTTTGCACGGATCGTGAGCGGGCCATCCTGTCCTTTCGTCGATAATCCAACAACCCGATCGTCCTCGAGTATGAGTCCTGTGAAAGAGGTTCCGTAGTGAAGTGCCACGCTCTTCTGTTGCTGTATTGCCGCGATGATCGCATGGTGGGCCACGTTGGCGAGGGTCACGATGGCACGGTTGTACGGTGCCGGCAAGTCGCCATAGTCGAAGCTGCAAAGACGCATGCCTCCGGCCCGGCAAAAATGAAAATGGCGCACGGACAGCGTGGCATCGGCCGGCAATGACGATAAGACGCCCAAGCGGTCAAGGACTTCTTGCCCGTTCGGTTGGATAATCTCGCCCCGCAAACTTTTAGACGGACTGCCTGCCTGATCTATTATCACTGTGCGAATGTTTTGCTTTGCCAGTGCCAGGGCTAAGACGGCACCGCCGCCGCCCGCGCCGACAATCGCTACGTCCGTTTCGATCATTTCCTTGTTCCTTGGCTAGATGATGCTCACCGACCGGAACTCGATACCTTTCTCGTTTCTCATGGCAACTGCGTTTCGGGAGTAGCTACCAAATAGCCCATTCCGAATACCCTGTGCAAGGCCTGGCCAATATTCGAGGCTGTCGGTCGAGACATACCGGTCGAACCGATCTGTCTCATAGGGGGTCTGCTACGCATCCTTGGGGGCGAATGTGCAGCCGTTCAAGGCGGGTTTGGCTTTCGATTTATTCGGCTGATCACTCTCCCAAAAAATGAGGGATTCGCCTGAGATTCCAATACCCTTCGCATTGACTTAGCAGCACTTCCAAGGCTAATCTAGACCACTTTTCGCCTCTGTTGGCACATCAATAAGGGGGTAGTGTGCTCCCTAGATTACTCGTGTCACTTTCTTTGTATTGTCCATAAATGTTAATGAAATCACGTTAATTCAGACATTCGATGAACATTTTTATATTGGCGATCGTCCTTCTCCTGGTCTTACTGCTGATTGGATTAGTGCTCTATTTGCTATTTCCCCGCAAATATCAGTCTGCCGATTCTGTCGCCAATTCTTATGATGACTGGACGAATGACGGGATTCTAGAGTTCTACTGGGGCGAACATATTCATCTGGGACACTACGGCTCTCCACCCCGCAAAAAGGATTTTCTCAAAGCCAAGTCAGACTTTGTGCATGAAATGGTGCGTTGGGGTGGGTTAGACAAGCTTCCTTCAAGTACTACGGTTTTGGATGTGGGCTGTGGCATTGGCGGCAGCAGTCGCATTCTGGCGCGGGATTATGGTTTTGCTGTCATAGGAATCACCCTCAGCCCTCAGCAAGTCAAACGTGCTCAAGAACTGACCTCCCCAGAGGTGAATGCCCACTTTCAGGTCGATGATGCGCTGGCACTTTCGTTCCCCGATGCCAGTTTTGATGTGGTCTGGTCGATCGAGGCAGGACCGCACATGCCAGATAAGGCACAATTTGCTAGAGAGCTATTGCGCGTTCTGAAACCGGGTGGAATTCTGATTGTTGCCGATTGGAATCAGCGGGACGATCGCCAGGTTCCGCTCAATTTTTGGGAAAAGCCAGTGATGCGGCAACTGCTGGATCAGTGGTCTCATCCAGCATTTTCCAGCATTGAAGGGTTTTCAGAATTACTGGAGGCAACTGGACTGGTGGCGGGTGAAGTTACCACAGCAGATTGGACTGCCGAAACCTTACCCTCATGGCTCGATTCGATCTGGCAGGGAATTGTCCGTCCAGCAGGGATTGTTCGGTTTGGCATGATCGGGTTGATTAAATCATTGCGAGAAGTGCCTACGTTCCTGTTAATGCGTCTGGCATTTGGGGCAGGGCTGTGTCGCTTTGGCATGTTTCGGGCAGTGCATGCCAATGTCCCTACGAGTGAGATGTTGTCTACGCAGACGGGTGATAGGCTGACCTGCCCCCCTTAAACCGGTCCACCCTGTATGTTAGGGTCGGGCCGAAAGGAGGGCTGCATGCCACGTCTGCGTCACACTGTCGAACAGATCTTTGCCAAATTGCGTGAAGCCGAAGTCGCCCTGAGTAAGAGACAGTCGCCAAGGCTTGCCTGATGGCCTGGGAACGGAAAGACGGAAGCCGAGACCCATGGAAGTGGACGGGATCCCTCTCTCAAGCCCCGAAAGAATCAGGCTCCTACGCCGACAAGAATTTGATCCGTGGGATCGAGGGGAACTCCGGGCGCGATGCGCTCTTATCTCTAGAAGAGATCCTCCGTTCCCGACAATCGATTCGCTCCGCAAAGGATTCGGGCGAAACATCCGTGGTTACCCCAGCATCATAACGTCGTTCTGCTTCCCTGCATCGATACCTTGCATTCGAATTCAGACCGGTGCTAGCATGCACATTCTTTGAGGCGTGGAAAGCACGTCAACCGTTTGGAATTTTTGATAATTACTCTCGTTCGCCCTGGCCTGGAGGGCATCCTGAGGAGACACCTTGATGTATAAGACGATCTACGTACCGGTCGATAACTCCGACCATTCCAATACGGCCGTCGA
>ERZ1292625.823-Hain-H41-01um-R1-823-length-42022-cov-7_pt1 | contig 42022 bp, 30 predicted proteins | sample MGYA00564400_ERZ1292625 | MGnify/ENA primary metagenome ERZ1292625 (study PRJEB36523, sample SAMEA6512639) | groundwater metagenome | collected 2019-01-08 | study: AquaDiva: Metagenomics assemblies of 32 groundwater samples
GCATCGTTTACGGCGTGGACTACCGGGGTATCTAATCCCGTTCGCTCCCCACGCTTTCGTGTCTCAGCGTCAGTACTGTCCCAGTAAGCTGCCTTCGCCATTGGTGTTCCTTATGATATCTAAGCATTTCACCGCTACACCATAAATTCCGCTTACCTCTTCCAGACTCAAGTTTTTCAGTTTCAGATGCATGTTGTGAGTTGAGCCCACAGATTTTACAACTGACTTAAAAAACCGCCTACACACTCTTTACGCCCAATGATTCCGGATAACGCTTGCCACCTACGTATTACCGCGGCTGCTGGCACGTAGTTAGCCGTGACTTATTCCTGAAGTACCGTCATAATCTTCCTTCAGAAAAGAACTTTACGACCCTAGGGCCTTCGTCGTTCATGCGGCGTCGCTGCATCAGGCTTTCGCCCATTGTGCAATATTCCTAACTGCTGCCTCCCGTAGGAGTCTGGGCCGTGTCTCAGTCCCAGTGTGGCTGGTCAACCTCTCGATCCAGCTATCCGTCGTAGCCTTGGTAAGCCATTACCTTACCAACTAGCTGATAGAACATAGGTTCCTCCTTGTCCGCCGGAGCTTTACCGCGCTCTGCGCGGAAGCACTAAATCTTAAAATCCTAAGTACTAAACAATATCTAATAATTTAAATTCAAATGTTCAAACCTTTTTCTTGTTTGAAATTTTTGAATTTGGAATTTGTTTAGAATTTAGAAATTCGAATTTAGAAATTCCGTGCAAAGCACGGGCTATCAGGTATTATTCCATCTTTCGATGGGTTATCCCTGAGACAAGGGTAGATACCAATGTATTACTCACCCGTTCGCCGTGCACCCGAAGTGCACTCGACTTGCATGTTTTAGGCACGCCGCCAGCGTTCATCCTGAGCCAGGATCAAACTCTCCAAAAAGTGGAAACCATCATCTTTAAAAGATGAGATTTCCGAATAGTTTATGAGTAATAAATTACTCAAGATTTACATTGACGTGATTTAAATTTTCTCTACTTTTCGATTTTCAAGGTCCCGAATCAGCTTATAACTCAATTCCCTTGTTTGTCATTTCGAGTCCTCGGCGGAGTTTATCCGTCCTTAATCTTTGTGAAGGCGGACTCGGGATGACAAGGGGAGATTCGAATTCAATGTCCTTATACTCTTTAGTATTTTTAACGCACAAAATAATACTGCTCTGTCTGTCCCGTACTCGGGATTTCCAGATTTGTTACCCCTCCTTCATTTGTATTGAAATACTAATAGATATATTAGTTCAAAATCACAGATAAGTCAACTATTTCTTCTTCAGCCACTTCTCTTTTCTCTTCTTCTGTGCGAACTTAAGCTGCTGCTTTTTTGTAACTCTAAAAAAATAAATTCCTATCCAAACATTTGTGATTAAAAAAAGAGCAACTATAGTAAAAGTAAAAATTCTTGAACCGAAAACAGGTAAGTTCTGAGAACGAGCAAAAACAGATGTTAGCCCCAAAAATCCAAATATCAGATATGCCCAAAATATTTGTCTCTCCAGAGATTTTTTTACTTTATAGTCGTCTTGCCGCTTAAAAAAAATACTGACCGCGAAGGCCAGAAAAACTAGGATTCCGAAAAACGGTAGATACACATACCAGTATTTAAACTTTTCATTAGTTGAGAGTAAGTAGTCACCGGATGATATTTTGCTCAAAATACTCATTACTCTTTTTTACCATCCTCTACTTCTTCGTCTTCTTCGCCAAAGAAGTCTATGTCCTCTGAGCAACTAGAGCAAGTCTTCTCTCCATCCTCCTCAACCATAATATTACCACACTTGGGACAGAGCTCTCGCCCCTCTTCTTCCTGCTTCTCATCGGGTTTTTTATCTTTATCATTCATCATAGAAATTATATGACAAAAACAGTATGTAGACAAGTAGAAATAAGCATTAAAAAAGACTCGGGAGTTCCGAGTCTTTTTCTTCAAATCTTTTTCAGATTTTTACTTTTTGCCATTCCCTTTTTCAGGACTTTGAGAGTAGAAGAGATATCCACCAACACCGGCTAGTATAAGTAAGAAGATAATTCCCCAAAGAGGTATATTTTTCTTTTCCTTTGTATCCTCTTTCTGCTCATCCTTGTTCTCGCCATTGTTTCCATCGTCTGCTTTCACTACTGTGTCAGCCTTAACTTCACCGCCTTCTGAAGAACCATCACCCGTACCGCCAAACTGGTCATTCTGAACAACTGGTGGAGCGGTAGGTGTAACAGTTGCAACGGCAAGCGTTGCCTGTGGAGTTTCTACGACTGGTGAGAGAACTACATTAGAGGCCTTAAAGATACCAGAGTCATCTGTATTCTTATTACCAAGTGCGTCTTGAGCTGTCATACTAAATGTAATCATTTTTTCTGGACCAACATAGCTACCAATGTTATAGGTATGTGTGTATTCTCCATTTGGATCTTTGTTCAAACAAACTCGATAAGGATTATCGGCATCGTGGATAGTAAGCAAGATATCATAACTAGCACATGCGCCTGCATCTAATACGTGAACTTCCTTGCCATTTTCTAGGGTTGTTGATGGTACGCCACTCATAGGTGTAAGCGTTTCGTTACCAACAATGCCAATTGTAATTTTTACAGGAGTGATGGGTCCAGCAACAGGAGGAATAGCTGTCCAGCCAAAACTAGGACCAGTTGTATCAACTGTAAATGAACTTACGCCTAACGGTAGGCTAACATTTCCACCTCCATCTACCACTGAAATAGTACAGTTACTGTGTAATCCATCAGCAAGAGCATTGAATATGATTGTGTTATTTCCAGCAACTGCGGCAGTTGTTGACCTTGAACAGTCTCCTCCATAAGAGATTGTTCCTGCCCTGGTTGAATTGAACGTATAGCTAGGTGTCGCATCGTTTGTTGGAGTTGTAACGGGCGTAACTTCTGTAACTATTGGTGCATCAATGACGGTAAATGTTACTGATAGTAGAGTCCCTGCATCTCCGGTACCGCCACTTCCACTATATGGTGTAGCTGTTACTGTGTGACTGCCAACAGAAGGAGTCCAAACAAAATAATTCCCTGCCGTGTCTCCAGCCAAAGCATATGGCGTAGCTGTTTCGTTTCTGTAATTCGCATTTGCATCTAAACCAAACTTCACGCTTCCTACTATTGCTGGCGAAGTATTAGCCCTAACATTTAAATGATCTTCAGATGCCAAATTTATAATCATGTCATTTGTTAGCGGCCCAATATCTAGGTTTGTATCCGCATTGACTAATGTAAAGTCAGTTACGGATGCTCCATAGACTGCTGCAAATGTTTTTGTTGGCAGAAGTGCAAGTCCGAGCATCGGTTGCAACACCAACATCACTACCGCAAACAGTGTGATTTTTTTCTTTAAATCCTTTAATATTTTTTTCATTTTTTCCTCTCTTAGTCCCTCCGATTTTTGATTTATTTATAAAGTTATTAGAACGATATTTGGAAGTATCTTATTTAGTCAATACTAAAACCGATCACCCTCCCTCCAGAATAATTTGATGTCAAAAATGACAAATTAAACTCGAGGAAACGTGACCGGTTTCACCACTAGCTTGACGAAATATACCTCAATAAAGGCAATATTTACGTACCGTCCCATAGACACTTGCGACCATCTACTTACCGTAACTGTATAAGTGCCCCCATAGAACAAAGCTTCACTTTCCAAATACTATTTTTTATTTTCCCACTTTTATTTTTGTTTCCATCTTCCTTGAAATTTCCCAAAGAAGTAAAGGTATAATGATGATAATGATATCCAGGTAAAAAGTCAATAAAAATCTTATTTTTTCTTGGGTTTTATTTGGGTTTTTTTAAATACTGCTCCAGAATCTTTAGTCTTTTTTAGAGCCGGTTTGACTTTCGTTTTCTTGAAACCAGTACCAGATTTAACCGGTTTTTTTGCCACATTTTTTTTAGCTATCGGCGCTTTTTTTATGACTGATTTTTTCTGAGCTGGCTTACCAGACTTCTTGGGAGCTTCCTTCTTTTTTGGGATGGTTTTTATCTCTTTTTGAGCCACTTGATTTACTGGCTTATTTTCTGCAGAATCTATTTCCAAAGGAATCTCTTGCTGTTTGTCCTCATCTTCCACCTCAGCAATACAAGCCACCGAAGCTACCTTGTCGCTCTCGTCAATTCTCATAATTCTGACACCTTGAGTCGCTCGCCCAATCTTAGAAATCTTATCAAGCGGTGTTCTGATGATTACACCATTTTTAGAAACAACCACTAGGTCATCTTTATCGCGCGAGATAACGCGAACATCAACAGTTTTGCCGGTTTTCTTTGTCACTACCCCAGCCTTTATCCCGATACCACCTCTTCTATGGGGAGTAAACTGTTCTAACTTCGTTCGCTTTCCATATCCGTTTTCCATCACAACGAGCAGCTCACCGTTTGGAACTATTGGATCCATACCCACTACTTCATCATCTGACTTTAGTCGTATTCCTCTGACCCCACGCGCCGCTCTACCCATCGGACGAACGTCTTTTTCGTTAAACCTAATCGCTAGAGAGTTCTTAGTCGCTATAATAATATCACTCGCACCATCAGTCATTTTTACCCATTTCAGTTCATCATTTTTATCCAAGCCAATAGCGATAATACCGGTCTTTCTTATATTCAAAAAGCTATCAAGCGGAGTTTTCTTTATTGTCCCACGCTTTGTCGCCATCATTAAATACTTGTTTTCCTTTTGTTCCGGAACATTTATTATCGCCGTTACTACCTCTTCCGGTGCAAGCTGGAGAACATTCACTATCGGTTGACCCTTGGCAATACGCGAAGCAACCGGTAGCTCATAAACAAATGTTTGAAAAACCCGCCCTTTGTTTGTAAAGAATAGAATATTATCGTGGTTTTTCGTATAAATCATATGAGTGACGAGATCCTCTTCTTTGGTTTTCATACCAACGACGCCCTTGCCCCCTCGATTCTGAACTCTATATGTCGTGACCGGTATACTTTTCACATAGTTACCCTTCGTCAAAGTTACGATAACCTCTTCATTCGGGATAAGATCCTTGTCAGAGAAATCACCAATACCCGTTTTCACAACTTTCGTTCTTCTCTCATCACCATACTTGTCTTTCATCTCGGCAAGTTCATCTTTTATAATCGCATAAATCTTCTTTGGGTGGGCTAAGATATCTTCAAGCTCTGTAATAAACTTCTTAAGTGCATCATACTCGTCCTGAATCTTCTGTCTTTCAAGTCCAGCTAAAGTCTGCAGTCTCATTTCCAAGATAGCCTGAGCTTGTATCTCGCTTAACTTGAATTTCTTAATTAAATTAATCTTAGCAATCTCTTTGTCTTTTGACTTCTTGATAGTTTCGATAACTTCATCGATTCTTTTCAAAGCAATCAGTAAACCTTCCAAGATATGCGCCCTAGCCTTCGCTTTTGCCAGCTCGAACTCTGTACGCCTCGTTACAACCTTAAACCTATGCTTGATAAACTCTTCAAGAATATTTTTAAGCGTCAAAACCCTTGGTTGGATGTTATCAACGAGCGCTATCATATTTGCGTGAAATGCCCATTGCAACTGAGTCATCTTGAAAAGCTGATTTAGAATCTTGTTTGGATGGGCGTCTTTCTTGATATCTACGATAATCCGTACACTTTTCTTCCTATCGGACTCGTCTCTCAGGTCGCTTATTCCGACTATTTTCTTATCCTTTACAAGGTCGGCGATTTTTTCAATTAATGTGGATTTGTTGACCTTATAAGGTATCTCGGAAATAACTATGCGTTGTCCGCCCTTTTTCTTTTCCTCTATCTCAGCAACTCCCCTTATCACAATCTTTCCTTTACCCGTAGCATATGCTGCTTTTATGTCGTCTACATTGTATATAATACCCCCCGTTGGGAAGTCCGGACCCTTAACGTGGTGCATAAGGTCTTCTATAGTTGCTTCGGGATTATCTATAAGCTCGAAGATTGCATCAACTAGTTCACCTAGGTTGTGTGGTGGTATAGCCGTTGCCATACCAACAGCGATACCTATCTGGCCATTCAAGAGCAAATGAGGTAGTTTTGCCGGCAAAACTTGCGGTTCTTTTTGCGAATCGTCATAGTTAGGCACGAAGTCTACTGTATCTTTGTCAATGTCAGCAAGCAAATCCTCTGATATCTTTTTCAGTTTCGCTTCTGTATAACGATAAGCGGCAGCCGAGTCGCCATCCATAGAACCAAAGTTTCCCTGACCGTCAACAGTTGGATATCTCATATTCCAAGTCTGCGCCATGCCGACCATCGTGTCATACACAGCGGTGTCACCGTGCGGATGATATTTACCCAAAACTTCACCGACTATGGTAGCTGACTTTCTATATCTAGCGCCACTCCTTAAGCCCAGCTTGTCCATCGCGTAGAGGATTCTTCTGTGAACCGGCTTCATACCATCACGAACGTCCGGAAGGGCACGGGCTACGATAACACTCATCGCATAGTCAAGATAGCTCTCCTGCATCTCCTCTGTCAGCTCACGAGGTCTGATATTACCTATTTGATTTAAATCTTTTTCTTCTTCGTTTGCCATTTTATACCTTTAATCTAACTTCTAATTTATCTCCATTCCCATCAAAAACTAATTCACTAATTTCACCTGTATTTTTTACATGCAAACCACCACAAGAAATTGGCTCTAAATCTGAAACCTGACACCACCTGAAACCTTCTCTTTTTTCATCCCAGTATGTTTTGATTTCTTTATTCTCCTGGACTAATTCATTCGCAGAATCTTCAAGTGCAATATAAATCATATCCGGTACAGGTTTTTTAAATGTCAGAACTGCTCTGTCTTCATATACATTTCCCGCAACTGCGCGAATATTATGTTCTTTTTCTATAACTCCGGCCACCAAATGTAACGCTGAATGAAGTTTCATACCGTTTAACCTATAATTCCAATCAATTTTTTGCGAAACTTTATCACTAATTTTCAAAGCTCCCACAGATTCCAACTCAACAACTACTTTACCGTCATTTTTTTCAACATTTACCACTTTTATATTATTGACTGTTCCAAAATCACCAAGCTCGCCCTTAGTCTTCGGGAAGAAAATATTCTCCTGGATTACAACTTTATTGCCATCAATTTCAGTGACGGATGATTCCAGTTCTTTCAAATACTGATTGTCATAATAAATCTGTTTTTGTTCCATTTTTATATATCCAAGTTTTTAACATTTTTCGCATGTGTCTGGATGAACTTCTTCCTTGGTTCAACCACTTCTCCCATCAAAACTGAAAATACTTCGTTTGCTTTTTCCGCATCATCAACCCTGACCTGTAAAAATACTCGTTTCTCAGGATCCATGGTCGTTTCCCAAAGCTGTTCGGGGTTCATCTCACCAAGACCCTTGTATCTTTGGATAGAAACTCCCGGAATCTTCACTTCTCCGATATCTTCAGCCGTTTCTTCTGTAACTTCTGCCTCTCCTTCACCTACCGTTTCTTCCTCGGAGATCTCTTCTTCCACATCTTTCTTTACTTCTACCTTTTCATCTTTAAGCTTTTTCAGTTCATCTAAAATTCTTTCTTTATCACTTTCGTTGTAGGCATAGAATTTTTTACTGCCTTTTTGAACTTTATACAGCGGTGGCTGGGCAATGTAGAGATATCCCTCTTCTATAATTTCTGGGAAATATCTGTAATAAAATGTCAGAAGCAATGTCCGAATATGTGCGCCATCTACATCAGCATCTGTCATTATAACTATTCTGTGGTAACGAATCTTTGAAACATCCTTTGTCTCACCGACTCCCGCCCCCATAGCGATAATAAGTGTTTTTATCTCATCAGATGTGAGCATTCTGTCCAAACGAGCTCTTTCCACGTTTAAAATCTTACCTTTGAGCGGTAATATTGCCTGGAACTTCCTATCTCTTCCTTGCTTTGCAGAACCCCCGGCCGAGTCTCCCTCAACTATATAAATCTCACTCTGTGATGGATCTTTTGAGGAACAGTCGGCAAGCTTTCCGGGAAGGGTCATCCCCTCTAGAACACCTTTTCGTATGACGGTGTCACGCGCTGCCCTCGCCGCCACCCTCGCTCTTGCCGAGAGCATACATTTTGTAATTATAGCTCTCGCTTCATTCGGATTTTCCTCTAAGAAATAGGAGAAGTACTCACTCATCACCGACCCGACTTGATTTTGGACCTCCGGGTTACCAAGCTTTGCCTTTGTCTGCCCCTCAAACTGAGGATCAGGTAGCCTTACAGAAACAATTGCAGACAAACCCTCACGAACATCATCGCCCGTGAGATTATCTTTTACTTCTTTGATAATGCCATTCTTCCTTGCATAGTCATTCACGCATCTGGTGATAGAGGTTCTAAAGCCGGTAAGATGAGTCCCACCATCTCCGGTATTAATGTTGTTTGCAAATGTTTGGACATTTTCAGAGTAGTCATCTGTATATTGAATAGCAACTTCTACAATAGTCGATCCGGATTGCTTTTCTACATAAAAAATCTTTTCATTTACTATTTCCTTGCTTCTGTTCATGTGGGCAACATATGACTTAATGCCCCCCTCAAAGTAGAAACTATAAGTTTTCCCTGTTTTTTCATCAGTAAGCCTTATCTTCACACCTTTATTTAAATATGCCCTCTGGCGGATCCTATCTAAAATCTTTTTAAAACTGAACTCAACGCTCTCAAAAACTTCCGAATCCGGCATAAAAGTAATCTTCGTACCGGTATATTTTGCTGTTCCGACCTTTTTAACCGCTGATACAGGCTTACCGCCATTTTTATATTCCTGGGCATAGAGAACTCCATTACGCGCCACCTCGGCTCTCAAATAAGTGGAAAGGGCATTCACGACAGATACACCGACACCATGAAGACCGCCGGAAACTTTGTATTCCCCGCCACCAAACTTACCACCGGCATGTAGAACGGTTAATACTGTTTCCAGGGCACTCTTGCCTGTCTGTTTTTGTTTATCTACCGGTATACCACGACCGTTATCAGAGATACTCATAGAGCCGTTCTCATGCATCGCAATCTCAATGTTATCGCAATAACCGGCCATTGCCTCATCTATGGCATTGTCCAGAACTTCCCAAACTAGGTGATGAAGTCCTTCAAGACCCGTCCCCCCAATGTACATTCCGGGACGTTTTCGGACGGCCTGTAAGCCTTCCAAAACTTGGATTTTTGAGGCATCATATGATTCTTTTTTGTTTTTCTCTGCCATAAATTTTGATTAAATAATCATTATTTTGTCATTCCGGACTTCCTGCCCGACTGAACAGTCGTTCGGGCGGGGATCCGGAATCTATATAATCTGGATCCTAAGGTCATGCTTCAGGATGACGAGGGAGACACAACAATAGCTAGTATCCCTAGATGCAGACATCCCTCTTTTTACCTATATAAAGGTCTTTTTTGGTCTTACAACCACCCCTAACAGTTAAGAGATTTTTTGAAAATTTAGCCCCTTTGGACTATCTCTATTTTAGCACAAACAAGGCAAAAAAACAAAAGAAAAAATCAAGATTTATAAGGACTAAATCATCAAATTAAATATATTTAAATATTACCAATCTTGTCTGTCAAGGAGTCTTGTGGTTGTTCTTTGACCACAAGAGGCATACGACTCAAAACTTCCTTATCTACTATCTCTTTTGGTTTTGCATATTTGAGTCTTGAAAGTTGTTTTATAGCTTCACCAACTTTTGTATCAGATACTCCTATGGGTGGCCAAGAAGGATGAACTATGAACGGTCTGGAAGGATATCCCCCTATCATTAGTCTGATAAAAGCATATCCATTTTCTATATTTAACATATCGTTGATATTAAAAACTGGCTCAAACTGTTTGACCATATATTCACCATCTTCGGGACCCACTCTAAACGACATAATGGTGCCAACGTTACCAAAAACGGCCATTCTTATCTCGTCAGTCAACTGACCAATAAACTGGTTGGCTACAACCAATGTAAATCTATATTTTCTCGCTTCGGAGAGTATTTGAGCAAATGACTCTGTCAAAAAGTTCTGAAACTCATCAACATACAGAGTGAAGTCCTGCCTTTGGTCTTCCGGGATATCTGCCCTCGACATCCCCGCAATCTGCAGTTTAATAACAAAAATCATCCCAAGTAAGCGCATATTTCTTTCACCTATTCGGCCCTTTGAAAGATTTATAAGTAATATCTTTTTATTATCCATTATTTCTCTAAGACTTATTGAAGAGATTGGCTGACCAATAATATTTCTCATAGTCGTGTTGGTCATAAAGGCACCAAACTTTGGAATAAAGTAGCTTAGCATTTCAGATTTAACTTGTTGAGAAGTATTAGTAAACTCATCCACCCAGAAACTTCTGACTATCGGGTCTGTAACATACTTTATTTTTTCAGCTAAAAACTTATCATTTGTAAATAGTGTTGGGATCTCTATAAATGTTCCCCCTGCCGGATCGGACATCAAAGTCAAAGCAGCATTTCTAAACCAGTGGTCAAAACGCGGTCCAAATATTTGACCTGTGTGCTGTGGGTCATACAAACTATAGAGAATATCTAGCGCTTCATTGGTTACCAAGTCTTTTTGTTCTGTTGTCTCGGCTTCAAAGATATTAAGCCCCATCGGTCTTTCTATATCACCTGCATCAAAGATTATAACGTCCTCGGCTCTTTCCTTTGGGATCTTATTAACAATTTCTTCAAGATCCTGACCGTGAGGGTCTATATATGCAACGCCTTTACCATTTATAATGTCATCAACTATCATATTTTTCATAAGGTTTGACTTACCGGTACCGGTTTGTCCGAGTATATAAATATGCCTCCTTTTATCAACATCAGAAACCCGAATAACCTTATCTCCTCCGCGATAAGAAGACTTTCCTATAACCGTACCTTCCTCAGGAATGCTTAGCGGCAATTCAACCATCTTAGCAGGAAGCCACTTAATACCAGGGGATGGTGTCAGATAGTTTGGTAAATGAAAGATGCTGGATAGTTCCTCTGCATTTAAAATATTTTTATGACCCATGAAGTTCCCAAAAATACTATCAATGGAAAAGAGTTTGTGTTCAAAAAAACGAAAAATATAGTCAGTTACAAGATTATCAACGTTTTTTTCTCTTACAAACTTAAATCCATTTAGATTTTGATTATTAAACTGAGCAAATGAACTTTGGAGTTCATTCAAAATTATTTCTGACCTGTTTTTACTTTCCGTAGAAACAACAAAACGGATAACTGTTTCAAAAGCCATTTTACCTGCTTTTTCTTCTATAGCCTTGTTTACCTCTTCCTCCATAGCCGTAAGTTTTACGGGTTCTGAAGTCTTGACTTGTTGTTGCCCATTTGTCATTGCCGCATCTATCATTTGTACAGCAAAACCCCCACTGTTTTTTTGGTTTTGAGATTTTCTGACAGCTGTACGCCCCTTTTTCATTTTTCTAGCACTAACGGGGCGTATTAGTATTTGGACAGCTGCCCCTTCTCCTTGCTCCATACTACTTAAAGCATTTGTTATAGACTCTAACGGTTCAGAATCAAGATTTTTATAAGTTTTAATAGGGTAAATAAAGTTTTTTATCAGTTTTAGCTCACCTCCACAAACACCTACTTCCTTCCATTCCTCAGAGAAAATATTATACTCCTCTGACTCCTCAACCAGGGCCTCAGGATACTGAGAGGAAAGCATTTTTTCAACCATATCTACTAGTATCACAGGCACGCCCATGTGAAAAAATATTTCCCTATCTTTGGCTATCATTTCTAATGCTATATGTCTTTGGCCATATAAAAAGTTCCTATGAATGTTTTTTATACCTTCTTTGTAGACCGTTGAGAGGTTGGCATAAAAAGTTTCCATAAATGAAATTATTTCTTTTGCCGCTTCTCTGTTGTCGCGGGTCTGTCCTTGCATGTTTTTAGAACCTAAATCCCTAGGAACAGTTATTTTTAGGGGAACCATCTTGAGAGATCTTTCCACCTGTTTTTTATATGCTTTGGTTTTTTTATAAAAATAAATAAAAACCGTCCCGAAAAGACTTAAAAGCAAACACCCTCCTAGAACAAAAGCTATCACATTATTCCCTTTCTATAATCTTCCCAAAACGATCTTTCAAATACTGCACCTGGACAGCTTCATGGTCTTCCTCTTCCTTATATGGATTACCCTTATCATCCTGTATAACTTTTTCGGCTGCTTTAATATATGGTTCACTGCTTGATGATTTTGGGGTAGGTTGTGGATTCGGATTTGAGCTACCACTGACCGGTGTCTGACCCGAACCATTCTTTAGATTATTTGCTATACCTTGAGCCGCTGCATCATCTTTTACGAGATTTGCAATGGGTTGTGATCCGGATAACCTTATGGCATTTTCGGATATTTCAGATGACCCCTGCTCAACGCTTTGCTGGGGTTGTTTTTGCTGTTCCGGAATCTGTCCTTGGGGAATATTATTATCTGGTAAAACCATCTTCTATCTCCTTGTTATAATTCTCTTTTATTCTACCAAAATATCAGGACTTACCCTAATTTTAACTTTTAATAATGAGCAGTTACCGGCGTACCAACATCAGCCCAAGCGTAGATAAAAGAGGCACCACTATCCGGCATATTGATACAACCATGAGAGCCTGGATACCCAAAACTACTTCTCCAGTATGCATCATGCATGGCATAACCACCGGGTCTAAACCAGGTTGCCCACTTTATAGGATAAAGATTATAGTATTCGCTCGTTCCTTCCATACCTTTCATTCTAATCCATGAGGACCTGCCGGAAACCAGACTTGTTCCTGTGGGAGTTGCATATCCGCTTTTTCCCGTTGTCACACGCCAAGAGCCTTTTTTTACCCCGCCTTTTTCATATGCTTCCAGTGTCTGAGTGGATAGATTGACATCAATATATTTATCCCAGTTTGCAACAATTATATACTCCTTCTTAGTTTGAGAATAAGCAACTTTCATAGGAATCGTCAGGGAAACGCTAGGATCAGACTGCAATTTTTGAGAAATTTGGCTACCCAAAAGCCCTTCGTCCATAACTAGTCCATTTGCTCCTTCTTGGGTTACAACCTCTTTAGATCCATTTTCAACTCTTACCTTTCTATCTATAGCATAAACATTGATATTTGCACCTATGGTTTTAAAATAGGCTGTCATTTTCGCCGGGTCTATCACCATCTGCCAAGGGGACGAATCATTTGCTCTTGTAAATGTCACCCATGAAACAAGAATGGCTTTTGTCGGAACGTATGTTTTACCCTGATACGTCAGAATAACATTTTTTGAGGTTATTTTATCGGCCTGTTCTGCCAGCTCTCGAGTTTTTTCATCAAGAATAGTTGGTGAGGCAACATCAGTCTGAATCTTTAAAGGAGCTGACTCAAAAGATGTTGATGCTACTAGTATTGAGTTTTTAAGTTCAGCAGTTTTTAGTTTTCTCCCAAATACAGCCGGAACAACTTGCATAGAAGTACCAGAGGTCGTAATCTGGGAATCCTTGGGAGCAATATTTATTTTGGCCTCAAGATCAGTTAGATATTTATTTAGTTTTTCTTCATTAACGGTGTAAGCCAAGTTCACATTATGTTTTTGAAATGAAAACTTCTTTGAACCAAGGCTTACCTCGTATTGAGAAAAAAATCTTTTGGCACGATTGAAGAAGTTAGTAAAAACACTCTCATCTCTACCATAGTTATATGCCGAGGCTAATATTTTTTCTTTATCATAGCTTATCCCAAGATCTGAGTATGTAGCTTCAAACTTCTGGTTTTCACCCTCAATATTAAGCTTATAACCTAATATTTTATCATCTACTAGTCTGCCTGCTTCTTCCCTTGTCTTACTACCAACATCAACACCAAAAGTGTTTACCCCACTATAAATCTTCCCTTCGTTATGGGTTTGGTAAAAATAAGAAACTAGTCCTGCAAGCATTATCGGTAAGAGAAGCAAAATAACAATAGAACCATGCCACGAAAACAGTCTTGGTCTTTTGAACTCAAGGAATTTAAACTTTTTACCGTCTTCTCTTTTATGTACAGTGTCTTCGGGTTTCTCGGCTTTTGGAATATTTTTTTTAGCCTTAGTAATATTCGATATTGGTTCTTCTTTTTTAGAGCTCGATGAATCTACCTTATTCTTTCCAAAAGAAAAGGGAGTTTTTCTCGTAATAGAATCAACAAAACTGTTTCTAGCTTCCTTCACCTCTCAAAATCCCTCCGAGAACATCTTTAGTTTTTTTAATAATTTCAAATTGATCATCATCCACCTCTTTATCGATAAGTGTTCTATCTTTGGCTTGATATATAAATCTAACGGAAACACTTTTTTTATTTTCGGGTAATCCCTTTCCACGATAAATTTCTATTACTTCTGCCTTTATCCTAATACCTGATTTTACTCTACTAATAATCTCATAAATACCAGCAACTGTCACCTTTTCTTCTACAACAAAAGTTAAGTCTCTTTCGGAGCCCGGAAACTTAGGAATACTATGAAATACACTATCCGTATCTAAACCTGAAAGTGTTGATAAGTCCAACTCAAAGAAACAGACTCCCTTTGATTTTATCTTAAACCTCTTTAACTCTTCATCATTTAAAATCACGAGACCGCCAATCTCTTTTTGACTAACAAAAATCCTGGCACTATCTTCTTTATCTTTCTTATATGCACTACTGTTTATGCCAAGTTTTTCAAAAAGAACATCTATAGTCCCTTTTACATACTTAAGGCTAGTCTCTTTCTCTCCCCCATATATCAGCCCACTCAGTTTTGGTGTCTCGTTCTTTTTAGAGTATACGTTAGCTATTTCGTATAATCCTTGTGTCTTTCCCGATTTGTAATCTTTATTTTTAGAAATAATTTCAAGCATAGAGCTAAGAAGGTCGGTTCTCATATACTCTTGTTCTTGGTTCAATGGATTTGCGATTGCGATCGGGTTAGTATCTTTCCTATATAAACTTGCCTTTTCCTTACTTGTAAATGAATATGAATAAACCTCAAAAAAACCGAGAGCAGTCATGACTTCTCTTATCTTTTTTGAAATCTCTATTGTTTCATTTTTTTCATACTCAGGCAGGGCACCCTTCGGTAAAGTACTTGGAATATTTTCATATCCATAAATACGAGCAACCTCTTCTAGTAGATCTGCTTCTACGGAAACATCTAAACGCCAGTGAGGTATCAGAAACTCTGCCTTCTCTTTATTCTTAGATATTGTCTGAAATCCTAAGCTCTCTAAAATACTGACTGCTTTACTTGCATCAATATCCTCACCAAGGAATGACTTGATGCGCTTAAAATCCAAAGGAATTTTTATGTCCTTGTCTTTTTTCTCTCCCTCGTCCACTGTACCAGCCAAAACTTCTCCGCCTGCAATCTCTGTCAAAAGCTGTGCCGCCCTATCCGCAGCTTGCTCCGTTACTGTAAGCGGTAATCCTTTTTCAAATCTTGTTGAACTTTCTGAACGAAGAGCTAGCTTCAAGGCCGTTTTCCGAACAGATATTGGACTAAAGTTTGCTGACTCTAAAACTATCGTTTTTGTCTTATCTGTCACTTCACTGTTTTTCCCACCCATAACTCCGGCTACTGCGATTGCTTTTTCTTTATCAGATATAACCAAGTCATTTGAATCTAGCTCCCGCACCGTTCCGTCAAGAGTTTCAATCTTCTCGCCTTTTACTGCTCTTCTGATAATAATTTTCCCGCCCGCAACTTTTTGCGCATCAAAAGCGTGCAGAGGTTGACCCATCTCAAGCATTACATAGTTTGTTACATCAACAACATTATTTATCGGTCTCACCCCAGAAGCAGCCAACTTATCTTGCATCCATTTTGGCGACGGCCCTATCTTTACATTTTTTATAACCCTTGCCACATATCTCCTGCAAAGATCTTTATCTTTTATTTCTACAGAAACCAGGTCAGAAGCCTTTTCTTTGCCTTCTTTAATTTTTACAACCGGCATTTCCATCTTCTGTCCGGTTATTACAGATACTTCTCCGGCAATTCCCAACATAGAAAGGCAATCACCGCGATTTGGTGTAAGCTCTGCTTCTAAAATATCCTTGTCTTTTTTTAAAACACTATCTAGACTAGCTCCCGCTGGAGCATCCGCTTCAAGGATCATAATACCAGAGTTATGCTCAGAAACACCAAGCTCCATTTCTGATCTAAACATACCTTCACTTGTCACACCTCGTAAATCCACTTTTTCGGCTTTTGTCCCATCGGGTAACTCTGTGCCAGCCAAAACAACTGGTACTTTCATTCCAACCCCTAAATTATGCGGACAACCAACCACAACTGTGATCGTTTTTGTCCCGATATTTACTTTTGTTACCTGCAGTCTATCCGCATTCGGATGAGAACTGACCTCCAAGATCTCACCAACAACAACCCCTGGATCAACACTGATGTTTGATAATATTTCATTCTCAGTTCCAGACATGGTCAACTTATCTGACAGCTCTTTTACCGAGATTTTTATATCAACATATTCTTTCAGCCAACTAATAGGTATTCTCATTAGAACTGCTCCAAAAATCTTAAGTCGTTCTCAAAAAACAATCTTGTATCATCAATGTCAAACTTCAACATGGTTATTCTGTCCACTCCCATGCCAAATGCAAATCCCTGATATTTTTTCGAATCTATGCCTACATTTTTTAATACATTTGGGTGAACCATACCAGCGCCAAGTATTTCAAGCCAACCGGAGTATTTGCACGAACGACAACCTTTACCACCACATATACCACAAGATACATCTACCTCTACCGAAGGTTCAGTAAAGGGAAAGTAGTGAGGACGAAACCTTACTTTCCTATCCTTACCAAAGATACCTTGAGCAAAAGCGGTTAATATCCCCTTCAAGTCAGCGAAAGTCACACGATCGTCTATCATCAAACCCTCCAGCTGATGAAACATTGGAGTGTGAGTTACGTCACTATCACGCCTATATGTTCTTCCCTGCGCAAGGACTCTGATTGGAGGCTTATGGTTCTCCATGTATCTTATTTGAACATTTGAAGTATGCGTTCTAAGTAGGTTATTTTCATCAAAATAAAACGAATCCTGGGTATCTCTAGCTGGATGTCCTTTGGGAAAGTTTAGAGCCTCAAAGTTATACCAGTCAGTCTCCATTTCGGGACCATCGGCAACAGAAAAACCAAGAGATTTACCGATCTCAAAAAGTTCTTCATATATTTGGGTAATGGGATGAGTATGTCCCAGATCAAATTTCATGCCCGGCTCAGTAAAATCTATTTTTACTCCACTTTGTTTTCCAGAAATATCACCTTCTTTTGCCCTAATACCAGACTCCACCTCACTTCTTAGTTTATTTAGAGCGGCTCCTTGTGCCTTTCTTTCGTCAACACTCAAGTTTCCTAATGACCTTAAGGAGCCATAGATAGCACTCTTTTTGCCAAGATACTTCACTTTTAAACTAGCCAAATCGTCTTTTGACTTGGCTTCTGAAAGATTTTTCTCAAACTGTTTTTTAATGCTTTGTATGTCCATTTTGATTTTACTTTTTTATTCTTTTCTGTCATTCCCGCGAAGGCGGGAATCTATTTATTTATATTTTGTCAATTCTGGATTCCCGCCTTCGCGGGAATGACAACGGGGTCATTAAAGTTTTCCTTTGAAAAACATATCAAACGATATAACACTTACTGCTAGTAGTGCTGCATCCCACCAGTTTAAAAGATCTGCAGCTCTTAAGATTAAAAGGACCGTGAAATATAGTGCCAAGAGTGTGCCCTGTCGAAATGCACTTTTTAAGTTCTGGTATAAAACCTCGTTGTTCGACATTCTTCTGCGCAGATAAAACCCTAGGATTGTTGCAACGCATATCAGTAGCAAAAACAAAACTATAAAAAAAGAACCATAACTTGCAGCACCCATTTCAGGACTAGTGAAGTTGAGAAGCAAAACAAGAGTGAGAGATAAAGCAAACACCCCAAAAGCCATCCCGTTTATGTATTTTCGCCAGACCATAAAATCCTTTTATTTATAATACCTAGAACAATTATAAGCATTTTTCATACTTGCTACAATAAGAAATTGAAGGGAATTTATATTCATGTTAAACTTTGAAATAAATGAGCTCAAAAAAACCATTTAAAGTAACGGGGACAAAGGTAGTTTATAAAAACGGGCTACTTAGTGTTTCGAGTGATGTAGTTGTTTACGAAAACGGACCAGCAAGGCAGTTCACAAAAGTTGTTATGAAGTCTGGTTCATCAATACTCGCCATCAACGATAAAGATGAGGTTTATCTAACAGAAGAGTTTAAATATGCAATAGATGAAGTTTCAACAGAGGCGGTGAGCGGGGGGATTGACGGAAAAGAAACTCCACTTGAGACTGCAAAAAGAGAACTGGAAGAAGAAGCAGGCCTCGTAGCAAAAGAATGGATTGAACTCGGTTTGGTGCATCCATTTACTTCCGCTATATCCTCCCCAAATTATATGTTTTTAGCAAGAAATCTTACCGAAACTGAACAAAAACTCGAAGACAGTGAGGTAATAAAAATAGTTAGAATCCCTTTCCGGGAAGCTGTCCAAAAGGTTATGTCAGGTGATATCAAGCATGCAGCTACTTGTACTCTAATCTTAAAAGCTGAGAAGTATCTCTCACTAAAAAAATAACAAACATATAGCGAGTCACAAGCAAGGGGGTTGCTAATGACTCATTACATATCTGCTAAATAAAGTGCTTAAGTTATCAAAATTATACCACGAAAAAGGCATTTGGCAAAGATTTTAGTCTTCTTGCGGCTTGTCTATTTGAAGAATATCAGAGTCAAGGGATTTTCCGGTAATCTTTGTCACATCTTTATCAATCTTCCCGAATTCTTTATAGGCCTGGTTGTACATCCCCACGGTCGTTCCTAGGTTTGAGCCAAGTTTTTGAAAATATGTTTCGTAAGAGTTAAGATGAGTGGCCAACTTGTGAATATTCCCGACAATATCTTTGATGGACTCTTCGATGTTTAGCGCTCTGAGTCCCTGAAGCACCGTTTGCAAATATGCGGCAAAAGAAGTTGGTGAAACTATTATTACTTTCTTTTCTTTGAAAGCATATTCTATCAAATCACGAGTATTTACTTTCAATGCCCCGACTTGATTCACAAGTAGGTCATAGTAGATGCCCTCCGACGGGATAAACATAAAAGCAAAGTCCATTGTTCCTTCTTTGGGCTTGATATACTTTGCTGTCTCATCAATTCTATTTTTTAAATCTTGTTTGAAAAGCTTCTCTAGTTGAATTTTTTTTGTCTCGTCCTTTTCTTTTAAGATTTTGTTGTAGTTCTCAAGCGAGAATTTCGAATCAATCGGTATAACTTTGTCTTTGATAAATATAGCCGCATCTACAATGTCACCATCTTTGAAAGAATACTGCATTTGGTATTGGTTTGGCTGAAACAAATTTTTCAGAAGCGTTTCTAGATAATATTCACCCAAAATACCCCTTTGTTTGGGATTTTTCAAGACATCCTCAAGCCCCTGGAGTTGCTCCGTAATACCAACTATTTGCGTATTTGTGTTTTCCAGTTTTGAGAGCTTCTCCGTCACATCCTGAATGATTTTTGTACTAGACTCAAACTGTTTATCCATTCTCTCGTGCAATCTATCCAGCCCATCATCTTTTTGGCCCACTGCCTCCAGTTTTTTATTAATTAAAACAGCTATCGCCACGAAACCGGCGACTATAAGCCCTGCTAATATTAAAACGACATTCGTATCCATAACCTTATAATAAGTTAATTAAAATCCCAAAACAAGTAGACAAACTAGAGATACTTTAAAACTCTATTCTCTAGTTTCGGTAATATTTTAAGTCCTAAAAAATAAACTATACCCCTAATAACTTTGATTTTTAACAAGGGAATTATTTTTTCCTGAGCTTTCTTTTTATCAACCCAGTCCAGTATTAAGTTTGTATCTTTCTTGACCTTTAAAATTTCGTCTGCTACTTGTATTGCCGAGGCGAGAGCCGAATACATACCTTTCCCAGTAAAACCTGAAGCAAGACCAGCCGCATCACCAATCAAGTAAATATTATCAAAATGATATCCACGATAGTCATAGTTGATTATAGACATCTCCAGTTTAGCATTATCAATATTTAAATCTTTCTCTTTTAACCAATTTTCAAAATTTTCTTTAAGCTTTTTAGGAGAAACTGCATCCGTATCACTACCGCATCCTATTGAAGTAAATTTTTTATTTGGAAATATCCAAGCATAACCAGCACCAAACCTATTATCCCCGAGAAATAATTCAAATTCTTTATAAACTCTAGGAACAATATACTGAATCGCAAACTCTATCTTTTTGGTCGGTAGATTTAAATATTTTCTAACAATAGAGTTTGATCCATCAGCTCCTATCAGGTAAGAGTATTCAATTTTTTTATCGTTCACAATAATGTAATCTTTATTTATTTTTTGAACAAAATAATCAAGAAAAATTTCAATATTACTATATTTTTTTATACTATTTAGAGTACTTTCGAGAAATTCTTTTCTATCTATTGACGAAACAAATCCAACTTTACCAGGAAAGGAAATTGTTTTATTTTTATAATGCAAGAGTGCTCTCTGATAAGGAAAATTTAGATAATTATCGGGTATAAAATCGATATCATTAATAGTAACCCCATGAGCACATACTTTTTCGCCCACTTCCTTACTTTTATCTAAAATTAGGATTTTTAGATTCTTATTACCAAAACTCTTTGCAGCCTCAAGCCCAGCTATACTTGCCCCAATAATAATTATGTCGTAACTTTTTTTAATCATAATAAATATTTAAAACTGGTCGGGGTGAGAAGACTCGAACTTCCGACCTCAGCGTCCCGAACGCTGCGCGCTACCAACTGCGCTACACCCCGATGTATTAATTTTCAATTTTCAAAATCCAATTTTCAATCAATAATCAATTTACAAGGAATAATTATATATCAAATCCAATTTTCTCAAAATAATTTTTCTCCTCACTAACCGTGGTTTTTTCTCCATGTCCGGGAAAAACCTTTATCTTCTCATCTAGTTTTAATAACCTTCCTAAGCTTTTTCCCATTTCCTCATCACTCCCGCCCGGTAAATCGGTCCTTCCGTGGGTGTGCTGAAATAGTGTATCTCCGGAAAATAGATTATCCCCAATTAAATATGAAACGCTTCCAATGGTGTGCCCCGGTGTTTCAATAACCTGAATTGCCTCCTTTCCCATGCATAGGGTGCGACTCTCTGCAGAAACTATAATATCTGGCTTTATTTCTGGGATCTGACCCCTAATCTGCAAATTTAGGTCCGTAATGTCCTTATCTTTTTCCCCAATCGCAACCTCGAATCCGTATTTTTCCTTTAGTTCATTAACAGCCATCACGTGATCAAAGTGCCCGTGAGTAAGTAAAATATATTTTGGAATGATTCGCAGGTCTGGATTCCCGCCTGCGCGGGAATGACAGAGAGGGGTGTTTTCAATTTCAGAAATAATTTTACCAGGTTCATCTCCCGGGTCAATAACTGCTAATTCATTATTTAATATTAATAAATAACAGTTCGTCTCCACAGGTCCGACAACGATTCTTTTTATATCCATTTGATAAGTACTCTTTTTCTGCGCCTTCGTGGGCGACTTGATGGCATCTTTTCTTTTAAGTATTCGGGCCATTCAACCTTTAGCCACTTTTTCTGCATTGCTAACTCCTTAGTAAAGCCCCTTGCTTTCATTTCTTTCGTCACAACTCCACCATAGTGCGGGTGAGGATGTCTTTGTTCTAAGGGAGAGCTAAAGCCGTGGGCGTAATGACACATCTCATGAGCAATGGTCGTGGTTACTACATACTCTGGGATAGTTAAGTCCTTAAAAAGACCATTAATCGTTATGATGGTTTTCCGATTTTTATTGAGCAAGTCAAGACGCGTCTTTGTTTCCTGTTTTATAGAACCTAAACGTTGCCTAGCTTTCCTACCAAACTTAATAACCACATCATTGTTCTGTGGGATATCGCTAAAGTGCCCATCCCATATCTCATCTAGTTTTTGAAAAAGCCATTTATCATCACGCATATCTAAAGTATATCAGATATTTATTATTTGTTCCGTACGGAACTTACTTTTTTGAAAAAATTTTCTGGCGATTTAAAAAATTCCTTTTCAAAATGTTCATCAATATACTTTTCAGTTTTACCATAGTAATCATTCCACCAACTATAATTCAAAAATTCAAATGACTTACTATTTAAAATAAGATCAACAGTTCTTTCCTTTTCTAACTGCAAAAGTTTATACTTTAAAATATTTTTTTCTATCATCAAGTGACATATTTCATGTAAAACGACTTTGCTTTGGGGTTTGTGTTTATTTATGATATTAATAATAATCTTATTTGGTAACCAATAAGAACCACCTGTGCCATATTTTGTTAGAATGACCTCAAAATCAGTGCAAATATTTTCACCGAATAATTCTTTTAGTGCTTGGGTATATTGTACATCTACTGGTAAATAGTCTTTATTTATTTGCTTAGCAACTTTTGCGTAATCTTCTATGTGATACTCTTCTTCTATACATTGACGAATATATGTGTCTGAGTCATTTTTATAGTTGAATTTCTTGGGTAATAAAAATTCATAACCATGTTCATTAAACCAGGACATTTTACTAAGCGTATTTTTAATCCTCTCCGCTTCTAAATCCTTGTTATATTTTATATTTAGAGACATTTATTCACCCAAACAAGCTTTTGCGAAGCCGAGAAAAAGTGGGTGTGGATAGTCCGGACGAGACTTATACTCCGGATGAAACTGAGAGGCCACATAATATTTATGTTTAGGAATTTCTACGATTTCTACTAGATGATGATCTGGCGATAGCCCGGCCAGGAGCATTCCTGCCTCCGTAAACTCTTCACGATAGTCATTGTTAAACTCATATCTATGTCTATGACGCTCTGAAATCTTATCTTTTCCATAGAGTTTATAAGACCGGGATTTTTTATCTAGGACACATGGATATGCCCCAAGTCGCATGGTTGCGCCATAGTTATCATCAGCCATATTTTTCCTCTGCTCAGGCATGATATGTATTACTTGCTTTTTAGAGTTCTGGTCAAACTCGCCACTTGTTGCTGAAGGCCAAGCCATGACGTTTCTTGCAAACTCTATAACCGATATTTGCATACCCAAACAAAGACCAAGATAAGGAATGTTGTTCTCGCGTGCATACTTTGCCGCCATTATTTTTCCTTCTGTTCCTCTGTTACCAAAACCTCCCGGAATAACTATGCCACAAAGATTTTCGAGCATTTTTGTTCCTTTTTTCTCTATTTCCTCGCTATCTATCCAAACTATTTTGACGTTTTTTTGATTTGACCAAAAAGCAGACTTTAAAGCCTCTGAAACGCTTTTATAGGTATCTTCATTACTTAAATATTTTGCTATTAAACCAACCGTAATCGTACCTTTTGACTTGGCGATATTCTTCTGCATTTTTTCCCAGCCATTTTTCTTTGGTCTAATGCTCTTTAAACCGAGTTTCTTGGAAATAAAGTCACCAAGGCCTGCTTTTTCCAGATTTGTAGGAACATCATAGACTCTTTTGACATAAGGGAGAGAAATAACCGCTTCTTCTTCCACGTCTGCAGAAAGAGCTATTTTTTTCAAGTGTCCCTTCTCGATAGCCCTATCGTGTCTCACTCCAATAATATCGGGGTGTATCCCCAAAGCTAAAAGATCACGAACACTTGACTGCGCTGGTTTAGTTTTCATTTCTTTAGAAGCCTCTAAATACGGTACATATACCAGGTGAGCATAAAGAACATTTTCTGCTCCAACCTTTCTCTTTAGTTGCCGGATTGCTTCTATAAAGTGAACTGCCTCCATATCTCCGATAGTTCCTCCGACTTCGGCAATATGGACATCAAACCCTTGAGAAGCTTCCATGACAAAATCCTGAATTTTATCGGTCAAATGAGGTATAACTTGTACGGTTTTGCCCAGATACCTACCCCTTCTCTCATCCTCAAAAACAGCAGAGTAAATCTGTCCGCTCATTACTGAGCTTCTTTTGGTAAGACTTTGGTTTATAAATCTTTCATAGTGACCCAAGTCGAGGTCAGTTTCAGCACCATCATCAGTCACAAAACACTCACCATGTTCGCCGGGGTTTAAAGTCCCCGCATCAAAGTTGAGATATGGATCTAATTTTTGTATATTAACAGAAAAGCCACGGTTCTTTAAAATGTTTCCAACCGAGGCTGCAAAAATCCCCTTGCCGATACCCGACAAAACTCCACCCGTAACAAATATATACTTGGTCTGTTTTTTTCTTAACAAATAAAACCCCACCGCTTAAAATAGTACGTCCATCTCTTTCTTTTCCGCCAATATTTTACTCCTCTAAAAATCTTTTGGCAAGGAATTTTTTATTTTAGACAAAAGGGAAGCCCGCAGGCTTCCCATAATTTCATAGGTTGCCTCCGGGCTGTTTTTTTAGAAGTCCTCCGGCAGAATATGGTCCTTTTGCAGGGCCGTGATAAATCTGTCTGCCATCTCTTCCATGTTCTTCTTCTGCATCTCATCCAGATCTTTACTGACCTGCTCCCGACCAATCCGGGCGTTCTTGAGCAGTTCACGAACCGTTTCGCAATCTACCGTGAGTTCACGCTTACAGAGGCAGCCAGGACAGAGCATTAGCACTCTCCACTCCTTGTCATTTATCTGGTATCTTTCAACAGGATAAGCGAACTTTGAACCACAAACCAAACAAATTTGCAGCTCTTCTGCTCTCTTTTTTGTGTTTGTGTCTGTACTCATGACAACCTCCTAATATTTGTATTTAAACTAGGTGGTTTAAGGTAGCGGTCGTGGTTTACAGAAGTAGAAATTTACAGGTTCTCCGTTTTAAAAACGGTTATATTTTCGCACTTTGCGATACATATATTATAACATAAGTGTCAAGGCTTTGCAAAAAAACTACAGGTCTTTTGTCATATACTCACCCTCTAGTTTATAGCCCATTTTCTTATAATAATCACGCACACCGACACCTGCTATTATGGCGATTTTTTTATAACCGTTTTCCTTGGCGATTTTTTCTGCTTCTAAAATTAATTTTTTTCCTAATCCTTTGTGTTGGGTGTCACCCTTTTTGCCAATCCTTATCTGTTGACCATATGTATGAAGTTCGCGTATCAGTGCACAACCCTTTATTTCCGAAATAAAAACATCTTTTGTTAATCTTAAACGCAAAAGAGAATACAAGGTCGTCCTATCATCCGACTCATAACTAAGAAATATCTCCCTTCCCTTACTCGCCTCATATTCCTCTTTGAAAAGCTGAATGCTATCGTTTTTGGCTAGGTTTAGTCCGCTTTCACGACACCTTATGCATTTACACTTTAAGTCTTCTTCCGCCAGCCTTTTTTGTGCATTTTGCCTTAAGTTAGAAACTTTACTCCCCGCCTCAATGTCAGAGGAGGGAATATCACGAATAAGTCTCATTATCCGTACATGATAAGGCACGGTTTTCTTTATTTCACAGATTAAATCTTCTAACTCTTTGTCTGAATAGGGCTTATATTTACCCGCTCTCCACAAAGCATAAAGATCAGAACCTTTTGTTACCATACAGGGATAGATTTTTATATAATCAGGCTGAAATCTCTGGCCGGTAAAAATTACTTTAAACATCTCTAAGTCTTTTTTGAGATTAGAACCCGGCAGATTTGGCATCATATGATAACAAACCTTAAGTCCCGCATTTTTAAGCAGTTTCGTGGCCTCAATAGTTCTCTGAACCTTGTGACCTCTCTTGTTATATTTCAAGACATCATCAAAAACGCTTTGTACTCCTAGCTCAACCCTTGTTGCACCAAGATATCTCATATGCTCAACTTCTTCTTCTGAGATATAGTCTGGTCTTGTCTCTAACGTTAAACCGACACAACGATGTTTTGCTGTTTCATTTTTCTTTTTTGCTCCATCTAGGTCTTTACTATTGGTTTTATTTAAAGCATCAAAGCATCTTTTGATGTACTCTTCCTGATAATCTCTCGGCAAAGCAGAAAAAGTACCGCCGATGACAATAAGTTCAATCTTATCTGTAGGATGGCCTTCCAACTCCAGTGCACTCAAGCGAGCCTCAACCTGTCGATATGGATTATATTCACAAAGTATTGCCCGCATCACTGCCGGTTCACTCGCAAGATAGCTCTTCGGCACATCTTTTTGGGATGGACAATATAGACATTTCCCCGGACACGGGGCTGGTTTAGTCAAAACAGTAATAACGGCGACACCCGAAAGAGATCGCATCTTTTTAGTGACTAATATCTTTTCTAGCTGTTTACTGGGCTCAAGTTTCCCATCTTGGACCATACTTTTATAAACTTTCCTCAGCTCAATATTGGATGGGAACTTTGCCTGCTTTCCCCCCCTGAAAACCTCTTTGGTTAAAGACAAAAAATCCTCCTCAGTGGAGATATTTTTAGAGATAGCTTCATTTATTATTTTTTCCAAAAGACTATTCATTGTTTATTCTCTCTTCTTTCGCAATTTTGGAGACAACTTTTTGAATCCCCGATGAATACTGCATGGCATTTTTGGGACGCTCACAGATATAGTCCGGGAGGCCCCTCTTCTCCGCAACCTTACGTATTATGAACTTTTTTGTCTCGCCGACAACTTTATATTTTAAGGGGATACTTAATGAATATTCTATAAACTCCTTGTTTGTATATGGAGCAAGGAGGTCAACTTCAGATATGGATAACATGTGTCTATCTCTGGCGATATCTTTTGCCATGACTGACTCAATGTCATTACGTAAATGATCAGCCAAGTCTTTATCCGACAGGTCCTCATACTTTTTATAGCCAGCGAAAAGCTCATCTGACCCCTGTCCACAAAGCATAACATCAACCTTATCCTCTTTTGCCCTTTTACCCACCAGGTAAACACCAACTGCAAGTGCCACCTCCATCGGATTTGGGTATATATCAATATTTTTGAGCTCCTTTTTTATAAGAGGAATGTTTTTTTCTATATCCTCACGAGTAACTTCGTGAAAAACAAGAGGCATCGCCATATCTTTTGCAAACTTAAAGACAAAGTCTCTATCTTTAGACTTTTCCGTCCCAAAAGTATAGAGTATTGGTTTTAGTTCAAAATCTGAGGCAAACTTCGCAACCAGAGAACTATCAACACCTGCCGAAAAAAGAACACCGACTTTTTTATCGTCAATCTCCTTTTTTATCAAATCAAATTCTTCAGAAAGAATTATGTCTAGATTCTCTACATATTTATCCTGCATAACAGAGAATATTTTACCATTTTACCGTTAACTATTAAACCTTAAAAAAGAGCCATTCGGCTCTTTTTTATTTGGGAAATTTTATTTTAGAAGGTTACTCTACCGGGACTGTTTCATTTCCAGCTGCAGCATCAGCATCATTTGCCTGGAACTGTTGAATCTGTTCTGGCGTTAAACCATCCAAAGCTGCTCCGCTAGTAGCACTACTGTTCAATAGATTTTGATATGCATCTGCAGGATTTGTCATGTCTTTCGTTGGTGATGGCTCGGTAATATTAACACCATCGTAAGTGAACGTGGTCTCTGTCACGGTGCCTTTTGCCTCACTCCGAGTTTTTCTCAAAGAGTAGTTTTTTGTATCAAACCATATATACTCTGTGCTTTCGGTATTTTGAGGATCTATTACCTGATACTTGAAACAGGTTAGACTACCACAAGCCTCTTTGCTTATCTTCTTGTAGGTTGTTTTGTCGGTACTGTCATTTACAGATTTTTCAAACTCGCCCTTCCAGTCAGTCTTCTCACTACCGGAAGTGTCTTTTGTATCAACTGTGGACTTCCACCATTTGTTATCTGAGTAGTCTTTCATGTATGTGGTATTTCCGATGGAAATATAGTTAGACTCTTCCTTACCATTTGTAGTTGTTGTAATGTGACTCTTGTCAGTTCCTTGGATGTCCATAGTCGTCTCTGTTTTCTTGCCATCAACGGTTGTGACTGACTTGGCTGACATATTTTCAAGACCTTTAAAGTTACTAACAAATCTACAAAGATCCTTGTCGTTTAGTTTACAGTTTGCGTTCAATACTTGTCCGCTCAAACCTTTTGCCGGGAATATACTATCCTTCAAGAAAAAGAAACCTACTGCGCCTAAAATCACTACTACTAAAGCCATGATAATAATAAGCGGTGCTTTTGATTTCTTTTTTTCTGATGACTGAACTGGTTTTTCGGCTGCTGGTTGATTATTTGTTTCTGTGGTCGGTTCTGTGCTTTGTTGTTCGTTTTCTTGTGCCATTTTGCCCTCTCCCCCGGTTACACCTGGGATTCATTCATTATTACTTTCAATAATATATTTTCTGAAACCTAAATGCAAATGTTTGATAAAATAAAGATAACTATAACCAGTCTTTTATTCTTTCAAGCATAACATTTTCCTTCTTCCTGCGTTTTGATACCTCAACTGAAAGAAGAAATACTAGACCGGCAGAGATTATGGCTATCCAGTTAGCAGGTTCTATGGCAGCTGTCTTTGCAAAGGGCTGAATCCATGGATTATAGACTATGTTTAGAAGGAGAAATAGAGATATGCCGATAGCTCCAAGAAGTTTTTTGTTGCCAAGGAATATTTTGAAAATCCCAAGATGCTCGGATCTTGACTCTATGGAGTTAAATATCTGACACATCACAAGCGTCGCATAAGTCGCTGCCGTCGCTTGAAGATAGAGACTATTTTCTACGACTGGCTCTCCCCATGTCCAACCACCCCTAATCATTACAATCAGAAAAACTATGAAGCCAAGTGCTCCACCGACTACTCCAACCCTGAAAAGACCCTTAAAAACATCAAAGCCCAAAAGCTTCCCGTGTGGGTCACGAGGTTTTTGTTTCATTATGCCTTTCTCAGTTGGGTCAACGGCTAGCGCCAATGAAGGAAATACATCAGTGCAAAGGTCTATCAAAAGTATCTGAATGGCAAACATCGGCATCATGCCAAAAAAAGAACCAATTAAGACTACGAAGAATTCCGTCGCATTTGAAGAAAATATGTAGTACACGAATTTTTTTGTATTGGCATACACAGTACGGCCTTCTTTGATAGCAGACACAATGCTTGAAAAACTGTCGTTTAAAAGGACCATTTCAGACGCTTCTTTTGAAACATCTGTTCCAGTTATACCCATTGCCACACCGATGTGAGCGCTCTTTAATGCCGGTGCATCATTCACTCCATCTCCCGTTACCGCCACGATATAGTCATAGCTTTTCAGGATTGTGACTATTCTCATCTTATCCTCGGGTGTCGTCCTCGCAAAGATGACACCATCGTAGCCCTCTCGCCCAAAGTTCAGGATCTTCCCAAGATCGAAGTCGTCCATCTGTTTTAAGTCATCCCCAGTCACAACACACGGGTTTTCGGCTAGCCCTATTCTTTTACCTATCGCTGCAGCCGTCACGCCATAGTCACCAGTTACCATAAAAATCTTGATACCGGCGTCTCCACACTCCTTCATGGAAATAGCTACATCTACCCTCGGCGGATCAATAATACCAACCAAACCGACAAAAGTCAGGTCACTTTCTGTCCCACTTTGAGAATATTTTTCCTTTTTACTAATTTCTTTTCTGGCAATCGCTATAACACGCAGAGCATCAGAAGCAAAAATATCATTTTGCGCCCTTACTTTTTCAATATCGTTTCTCTTGATAGCGCGTACTTTACCGTTTTCTGAAATATTTGAGCATTTGGCTAGAACATCCAGCGGCGCTCCCTTTGTATAAACTACATTTTTGTTTCCGCCATCAACCACCACACTCATCATTCTCCGAGTAGAATCAAACGCGATTTCAAACACTTTCGGCATCTCCGTCAGTAACTTCTCCTTTTCATAGCCGGCTTTTTTGCCCATCACAAGCAGTGCCACTTCCATCTGGTCACCGATTATTTTTCCTGCCATACCGCTTTTATCAAAAGACACTTCCGCATTATTGCAAAGTAGCGCCCCCCTAAAAAGTTCCTCATTTTCATCAATATGAAAGGCATGAATCTTTCCGGCTTCCGCGTTGAATCCTCCCTTCCCTAAATATCCAACTCCGCTCACATGGACATGTTTGCCATTTACAAAAAGCTCCTTTACCGTCATTTCATTTTTAGTCAGGGTCCCGGTCTTATCAGTAACAATCACCGATACTGCACCAAGCGTCTCTACCGAGGAAAGTTTTCTTATCACCGCCTTTTTCTTCGCTACTCTTTGAACGCCAATGGCAAGTGCTATGGAAACCGTTGCTACTAATCCCTCAGGCACCATGGCGCTTGAAACACCTATGGAAAACTGGAAGGCACTTAGAAAGTTAAAAGTTCCTTTATTTGTAAAATAAAAAATACCAAACATTATAGGGAGTATGACCGCCACAAGCTTTGTGACTTTTTTGCCAATAGTATCTATTTCTTTTTGAAGTGGGCTTTGCTCTCTTTTGACGTCAGATGTCAGGTGTGCGATTTTGCCAAACTCCGTTTCCATACCTGTAGCAAATATGATTCCTTCAGCCGAACCATCCGTCACTTGCATACTTGTAAAAAGACAATTATCAATGTCTGTCATCCCTATGTCTTTTCCACTTTTTACGTCACCGGCAGACTTTTCCTGTGACACCGACTCGCCGGTAAGAACAAAGTCGTTGGTCTTTAAGTTATAAGCCTTTGTTAGACGAAGATCAGCCGGCACCGTGTCTCCAGCCTGGAGGATTACAACATCACCAGAGACAATATCGGCAACATTCACGCGAATAACTTTCCCATCCCTTTTAACTGTCGTTTCTTTTGGTACAATTTTTTGAAGCGCCTCAATGGTTCTTTCTGCTTTGTACTCCTGAAAAAAACCGATGATGGCATTTAGAAAAACTATCAGAAAAAGAATAATGGCATCACGGCCATTTCCCAAAAGTAAGCTTAAAAAACCAGCGAAAATAAGGATTAAGGCAAAAAGGTTGGTAAACTGTTCAATAAAATCAAAAAGAATCGGTCTTTTCCGGACCCTTTTTATCTCGTTTCGTCCAAACTCCGTTAATCTCTTCTGAACTTCTTGACCGCTTAACCCATTTTCAGAAGACTTGAGTTCAGAATAAATATCTTTTAAAGGAATTTTATAAGCTTCCAATAACCCTCCTCGCTTTTCTAATCATACCAAACCAGAAGCCTTTTGAGAAATAAAAAAGAGTCTATATAGACTCAACTTTGGCGCCCCGATAGCTATCGAGGCGCCACGAAAAAGTAAAAGGTACTAAACAACATCTAGTGGAACTGCATTCATTAGGCGGACTCCACAACCCAATATTATAGACCTGCAAAGAGTCCCCATCGCCATCCCTTGAACTTCAGCAATTAATCCCTGAAAAATCTGCTGATTACCCTGAAGGGAGTAAAAGCTCTTATCAATATACAACGTCATATCAAATCCTGGCGAAGGCTTGCCATTATAGATATACCCCTCGACATCCGCTGTATATTTAAAGCGGGCACCCCTCACTACAAGCTCCCCAACAATCTTTATGGGGCAAACTTCTATATCCACTAGATTCACAATCCACCTCCATCATACATAGTCAGTCGATAGTGTTTGCATATTTTACCACAATCTTAGCTTTAATTCAAAGCTACTGAGAAAGCGTGAATGGACAGATTTCACGATAGGCGCAACGGGAACATTCCTGATACCCCGGCGCTGCTTTGAAGTTATCTGATTTAATCCCTTCCGCAACCTTTTGAATTTCCTCACGAGTTTTTTCTAAATCCTTTTCTCTCTTTTCTATTCTCCCAACCAGTCCCGAGTCAACAAAGTAGAGCGATACTTCTGGGATCTGACCGGTTTCTGTATGTTTTGCCAGTGCGTAAACTGAGAGTTGACGATTGCTCTTTGCTTTTTTATCCGCCTGCTCCTGGCTTTCGACCTCAGAAGTTTTAAAGTCCCGAATTTCGCAACTTTTCACTTCTAACTTTTCACTTCTAACTTCTTTGTAGACCGCATCAAATCTTCCCCTGATCTTCACTCCCAGATCTTTCATCGGTATTTCAAACTTTGACTCCACTTCATCGGGTAAATTATTAGCTGCCTCTTCGCGGGAAAAAAACTCTCTCAAAGATTTCTCTCCTTGTTTCCGCCTTTTGTCCTCATGTTCTCGAGTGATAAATCCTTCACTCCACCAACTATGGTGAAATACCTCTATCAAATCGTCTGCCGTCACCTTTTTTTGTTTACCCTGAGCTTGTTGAAGGGCTTTTTTAGCCACAAAATAACTCTCTATCGCTTTATGCATCGCCGAACCGTAAACCACCGAGTGGTGAGTCATAATCGGAACTCTTAAAACATGAATGTACTCAAACTTCTTCGGACAGGACAGGTAGTCGTCTATCTGATGCGGATTCAACGTCAGCGTTCCGGTACCATCATAAAACTTCTTTGGCATCTCCACCTTTGAAGTCTTCTCAAATCTTTTTATCACTTCTACTTTATCAAGTTTCGTCTTTTCTTTGGCGAGTGCCGGTACATCTATCGCCTCTAGAACAAACGGAGACACTTTTCGCGCCCTTTTCCCACCATAATCCTCAGCGCTGGTGAGGTATAGAGTCTCTTTTGCTCTCGTCATCCCGACATAAAACAGTCTCCTCTCTTCCTGCAGGTGCCAGTCACCCTCCGGCAAAGTTTCGCGAATTAGCTCCTCTGGGATCGGAAGCTGCTCGGCTCTTTTTCTCGTCGGAAAACTATCGCTGACAAGAGATACAAGAAATACTACCGGGAATTCCAGTCCTTTCGACTTATGAACAGTCAATATACTCACTGCTTCAAGGTCGGGATCCACCTCCGCTGTCGCAGGATCATCGCCGGCATCCATGAGCGCCCCAAGATGATACACGAAGTTAATTACACTTTTATCCTCCGACACTTTTTCAAAGTTACCGACAAGTTCGAAAAGCTTGGCTATGTTTTGTATCGCTACTTGCGCTTCGGTCGAGTTCTCGGCCTGCGTCACCAGTCTCGACAAATAATCCGTCTCTTTTAAGAATAAATATAGTATCTGTCCGGCAGTCATATCTCTAGATTCTTCGCGGAAATGTTCTACATCAGCACAAACCTTATCTAGTATTTCCCAAGGTGTGGATTTTTTATTTGACCCGATGCCTGCCTGGATTCCCGCCTCCGCGGGAATGACAGAGGAGGCTGTTTCCATCATCCCCCTTTCTTCGTCATTCTGGCTTGTCCAGAATCCTTCTTTCTTCCCTTGTTTGGCAATGTGATTCAGGCTTCTCTTCGTTTTATGAGAAATCTCATTCAGTTTTACCGCATCCTCAACCGGCATACTATAAACATCGCTAATTAGTAGGTGATAAAACGCCAGATTGTCTCCAGGATTTGTCAATACACGAGAAAAATGGATAAGCAGTCGTACTTCCGGCCGATCATATAAACCTGCTGAACCGGAAAATTTATATGGAATACCAGCATGATCCAGAGCATGAACAAAAGCCTGGGCGCTGTTTCGTGAACGTGCCAGTATCGCGAAGTCTTTAAATGAATACTCGTCTGACTCATATTTTTCTTTGATGATATCGGCTACTTTGTCAGCTTCTGAAGTCACAGTATCACAATGAATATGAATGGGTGGATTTTTGCCCGCGCCAACTTTGGCCTGCAGCTTTTTCACAATATTATTTTTCACTTCCAGCCGGTCCGGATCATTGTGTTTAATCATTTTGTAGGCACTATCCAAAATTGCCTGAGTCGAACGATAGTTTTCGGTCAGAACTATCTGCTTGCACTTCGGATAATCCTTCGTAAACGACAAAATATTTGAAATAGCCGCACCACGAAATCTGTAAATTGACTGGTCATCATCACCAACCACGGTAATGTTTTGGCCTCCTCCGTTTGTCATTTCGACCGACTTCGCAGAGCGACGAGCGGAGAAATCCCTTTCCCCCTTCCCCTCTGCTTGCCCCGCACCCTGAAATGGTGCGTGGACCAGCAACTTCAAGGGTTCATTCTGCGCGTAGTTCGTGTCTTGAAACTCATCGACAAGAATGTATTTGAACTGTTTTTGATATTTTTCTAAAACTTTCGGTGAATCTTTAAAAAGCTTGATAACCATATTTATCTGATCACCAAAGTCCAGATTGCCTGCCTCAGCCATAAGTTCCTGATACCTCTCATAAGTTCTGGCAATTTCGAGTGTCTTCTCGGCTTCCCTTTCTTCACCCGGCTTCGCCACTTTCAATCTTTTATCTGCATATTCTAAGTATTCTGCGGGAGTTATAATCTCGTCTTTCAGTTTAGAAAAATGATTCAGTAGTGCGTCGATATGTTTTGTAGGATTCCCAAGAGGCGAAAAGTACTTCAAGTCAAAGGCACTCAAGTTATCCTGCATAAATATCATCTGTTCTGGTTTGGAGAGAACCCGAAAATCAGTCGTTAATCCAAGGTCCAGGGCATGGTCGCGAAGAATTCTATCCCCAAAAGCATGGAAAGTAGATATCCAAGTGTCAACAAAACCATACGGTACGAGTTCATCAACCCGCTCTTCCATTTCCGCTGCCGCCTTATCTGTAAAAGTTAGAGCCAGTATTTCTGATGGCAGCGCCTTTTTCGATGCAATCAAGTAAGCAATTCGCCTTGTGATAACAGTCGTCTTTCCGGTCCCTGCTCCGGCAATAATTAAAAGCGGACCACTGTCATGAACCACAGCCTCCTTTTGTTCTTTATTTAAACCCTTAAGTAAATCTTCCATACCAGTATTTTACCAGTGAAATACTTCGCTTACTAGTAGACAAACTTCTTAAAAATCATTTACAAAACATGATAATTATGTTAAACTTACATTATCTCATTAGGGATAACCCTTTTCGGTTAGCGTCAGCTGACCGAATGATCTTTAAAATATTCAAAAGTTGAGAGAGGAGGAATAGAGAGCTAGGTTTCTGTAATTCTTTATAAACGAGAAAAGGACACGGCCATGGATAATGTAGTATATCCAGAGGTAAACCTCTGGAACAAGGAAGCTGAGGGCATTGATTTCATTAATGCCTCCGACTTCCGCGAGAAACACCTCCTGGAAACCCTCGGGCTTTCCCGAAACTTACTGGGGCACAGCTTCGGGATTGTTGACCAGGATGAAATCCTGAGGCGACAGAGGCTGATCAGATTCCTGATTGAGAATCCCGACTTCACAGACACAATCAGGGATTTCTGGCTTCCTAATACCCAGATCCCAACCGACGGCCAGAGTTTCCTCGATCATTTCGACGAGACACTGGAACACAATCCCTTTTGGCAGATGGTAAACGGACTCGTTGACCAGATGCCAGAAGGCGATGTGCCAGAAGAACTTGGCCGTTTAGTCGAGTTTCTTGCTACAACCAGGGGAAATCTGGAAGCAGAGGAGCACGAGATGGCAGAGGTGGTTGCAAGGGAAACCCTGAAAACCACCTATCTGGAAGGGACGATTGATCTCCCCTTCTATTTCAGTGAAAACGGCAATTTGAAGGTAAATTCACCGGAATCGAAAGGGATCCATGTCCACGGATTCAAGAAATACGCATATGGACTCTCTGTAACATCGAGAAACGCAAGGCTTCTCAAGCGTTTCGAAGGAAAGAAGTCCTGGACCTCTAAGCAGCTCGCCAAGTTCTTCGAATGGCGGACCCGGAAGGACGAGATGACGAAATACTCGACCCTTGCCGTCGAGAATCTGCCAGAGTCTGTTCATGCAGCAATCTGCGAGTTCATACAGACAAGTATGGCTGAGGAAAAACGCCCGAGAGGAATGAACGCAACGGGGAGCATCGAAGTCTTCTTCCGCTACAGCAACGGAGACTTGAAAATCCGGCTTACCGACGCCTCACTGCAATACGCAGACGACAATGTCGGTGAGTTCCGCACAATGACACGCGAAGACTTCCCGGGATACAGCCGCTTCAAACTCTGGAAGATCAAGAGGAACGGAAAGTCAACCAAGGAAGCTATGGAGTCGAGCTACCGTTTCGGCGTAACGGGCAAGTTCATTGCCCTGCTCGATAAAGTAGTGTCAGGAATCAGTGCACAACCAGTGGCTGTTCCTGAAACCTTCATGGCTCAGGTCACACGAGAACTCGCCTGGTATTCGGTGAAGCTTCTGCTCGAGGAACCGGAGATCAATCCGACTTATCAGAAAATGGTCGAGTACCGCGACTTCTTCAATGGTAATCTGGAGACCCTCCAGGAGGTTACCGCTATGGCAATCCAGTTCAGGGTCAAGGCCGAAAAGTGGAAGGTGCCTATCTGCTTCCCGGACATTCTGGGGAGAGAGGATGACCTCGTCCTGTTCGAGAACCTAATGCCGGTTCATCTCATTTCCGAACTGAAGCCTGAGCAGTTAGTTCCCTTGAATTACCTGCCAGCATTGAATGGCAACATGTTCGTCTTTACAGGCCAAAACGCTGGCGGAAAGTCCGCGGCAGAGGAAACCATCGTTAACGCCATCTATATGGCGCAGTCCGGTTTTCCCGTCTTCGGCGACAAATTCTCGCTCAACCTGAAGACGAAGATCGGTATGGCATTTCTTGAGCGCGGTAGTGGCTCTACAATGGAAATGCTGCTCAAGAAAACGAAGGCCATCCTTGAAGGTTTGAAGGATGCTCCCCCAAATGGTGTTGTTATCATCCTCGATGAGGTTGGCACCGGCACACAGGAGGGAGATGGCCTCGAGTATGGCAGAAGGTTACTGACGAAGTTGGCGGAACACAAGTGTTCAGTTATAACAAGCACTCAGATAACTGACCTCGCCCGTTATGCCAGGACCGAGCTCAACGCACACTGCTTCAAATTCGATCTGAATCACTCGATCGCACCCGGCATCGGAACCGGAGGAATCGACAAGCTCATGGCCGAGATCGGCCTCGACAAGATGCTTAATTAATTTCAAAGCATCAGAGTCTAAGTCCGTAGACTGGTTGGTAATTCACAACCAGTCTACGGGCTGTTTTTATTTATACATTATAAATCTGATTACCTAGCCTTCTTGCACTCTTTCTCAAATAATGCTATATTCTACTCATAAAAACCTTTGAGATGAATAAAAAACTAGCCCTTCGAACTGCTAAACTTGCTAGCGAAGCGAAAAATTTAAAAAATTCGAGCAATATATCTACCACCTACGAACATCAGCCAAAGGACCCGGATGAGCGAAGGCACGGTATTCTTTTTGGCGTAATTGATATAAATGGCAGTCCAAAAAACTCGCAAGATTTAATTGAGCTCATTATAGATACTTTCCATGGCGAATATTATCAAGACCTAAACAAAGATCCCCTAGAAAGCTTTGAAAATGCCCTTTCTAAGATAAATGAAGAACTCGGTGAATATACAAACGGAGGTCAGACTTACTGGATGGGTAAACTTAATGCTATTTTAGCTGTTTACGCCGACAATACTATCCATATAACACAAACCGGGAAGTCAGAAGCCTACTTATATAGGAGTGGGAAAGAAAGTCATATTACAGAGGATATGTCGGGTGATAGCGTAAATCCACTTCGGACTTTTGTAAATATCACGAGTGGAGATTTAGTCGAAGGGGATAAAATATCTGTTCTTTCATCGGGAATTCTGGCCTCTTGCTCACCAGAAGAAGTGGCAAAATATGTAGGTAAATACCATCCAAAGGTAGCTATCAGTCACATCGCTGACTTGATAGAGGGTTTGGGCGGTTCTTATGGACAAAACGCCGCTGTCATTGCTGAGTTCCTCACCGCTGACGCTCTGGCAAACGAAGCCCTAGACGACGAACCAGACGAGATATGGCTTCAAGGAACAACTAAAAAAGAGATAATGGCAGAGAAAACTTCAACCATTTTCCAAAAAATCTTTAAGTATTTACGACTCGGAGCCGCTACCCTGACAGAGTTCTATACAAACACTCTCGCACCAAAAGCTGTGGCACTTTTCAACTCCCTAAAGGGTAAGTCTGGCGATCTCTATAATAAACGTGCCGCGAAAAAGGAAGATTCTGGTGTTTTAATGGATACTGACGAAGAAATAGAGGGTTTTGAGCGCGAAGAAGTTCCTGTTTTAGAGGAAGAAGAAATAAAAGAGGAGGAAATAAAAGAAGAGGAGCTAAAAAAGCAACCAGCATACAAGTCGGAAATCAGAATTAAAGAAAGCGACGAGGCTCCGGGAAGAGCAAAGTTTGAAAAAACAAAGAGTTCTATCTTAGCCAACCTTAGCAACCTATACGGCTCGGCTACAAATCTGGCAAGCATTAAGCGCACTAAGAAAAAGCTCCCAAAGCTCAAGAAAAATCATTACCTTGCCATTGGAGTTGCAATTATACTCGTATTCATTCCTTACCTTTTTATAACAAAAGTCGGTCAAACTGATGCAAAAACTAAGAAAGAGGAAAAAGCCCAACTACAAACCATTGATGCAAAAATAGCAGAGGCAAGCTCCTTCGCATCCCAAAATGAAAAGCAAAAAGCTGCAACTGACCTCGAAGATGCCCAAAAAATAGCCGAAGGACTCTCAAAGAGTAAGTTCTATTCCAAAGAAGCAAAACAAAAACTTGATGAGATAAATAACCAGCTTGCAACTATCACCCAAACTGTACAAGCAAGTCCAGAAGTTGTGGCAGACCTTGTGAGCGTATCTCAGTCTGAAGCAATAGGAATTTACTCTATTGGAAATGTTTTTTACGCCATCGGGAAAGACGGCACAATATCAAAAATAGAAAAGAAATCAAAGAAAGTTTCTTCCTTGCAAGTAAGTGGAAAGGTTGAGGGAAATATTGTCGCAGCTACGGCGCTTGCAAAGATTAAGGTTATAGAAATACTGACTGATAAGCCGGCCATTTATGAGTTTGACTCAAGTGATAATAGTCTAGCAGAAAAGAAGGCTTCGGACGGTTGGGAGAAGGCCATAGACATAGACAGCTACGGCACCACTCTCTACCTTCTCGCCCAAGACCAGATTTACAAACACACTCGCACCTCAAGCGGTTATGCTAAAAAAGCGGCCTACCTGACGAACACAGAAGATATGAAAGATCCCCTCTCTTTCAAGATTGACTCCGATGTTTATGTTATGGGGAGCGGCGGAAATATAATGAAGTTCACCTCGGGCAAAAAACAAGACTTTGCTATGAAAGATTTACCGGTCAATCTTAGCTCTGCTGACCTAATCTATACAGACACAGAAACCAAAAATCTGCTAATCGCCTCAAAATCTAACAAATACATAGTTATTGTTGGTAAAGATGGAAGCTATAAGGGCAGGTATATGTCAAACGACTTTACTGACATGCGATATGTCCTCATTGAGGGCAATACAGTCTACGTAACAACTAAGACAAAGGTCCTCTCTTTTGAGATAAAGTAAAGAATGTTCTAAATGTTTTAATCGTTGGAATTATTCTAATTGTATTAAAAGAGGGTCAGACCTTGCTGTACTTAAGCAAGGTCTGACCCTCAAAACAAGAATAGTCTTACTTGCTTTACTAAACTAAAGTAGTAAAGCACCCTTAAATCACTTCTCTAAACCGATGTAGCGAAGTAGTTTTAGGTACTGCCACTACACTAATATGTATTAGTGTAGTGTTTTCTGCCCGTTTTCAAGATCATATATTCGGGTTTTTATTCGTAATTAGTAAAGGATAAAAAACCCTTGCATCGTCTTTTCATAGTGCTAAAGTTGAGGTAGAAGTTTGAAGGTAAATACTTTCTAGCAAGCACAAGTCACAATGAGAAATAAGACAAGGGGGAGGCAAATGAAGGGAGAAACAACAAAAACTACACCACTGTCCCTGCAATACCTCTATCTACGCCGGACGCTCGACTTTTACGCAAGCGATGATGAGTACGGGAGCCAGCGCTTTACTACGGCTACCCTTACGGGATTCTGCGACTATAAGCTTGGCAAAACCAAGCAGTATCTGCAACCCGATCGAGCATGGCAACCGCTCAGGGACTACATCTCCATCGCATAATCCAGCTCTAACTCTCACTCTCACTGCGACTACTCGGAGCGGCCACCGGCCGCTCCTCGCTCTCTCTACAAATAAAGGTACAAGGCTTCACGCCTTGCAAGTTTTTGAATTACGAATTAGCAATTTTAAATTATTATCACATTCTCTCTGGTAGGTCGATGCCCAGGATGTCTTCGCCTGTTATTTCGAGTACTGTTTTAGTCGCTGAAACTAGCGCTAATCTTGATTTTGTTAGTTCTTTATCGTCAGAGATAACTTTGCAATCGTGATAAAATTTGTGGAATTTTTCTGCAATCTCCGAAATATAATAAGTGAATTTATGTACCGGATATTTTTTGTCTGAAATAACCGACTCAACAATCTCGGGTAGTTCTGATATTTTTTTAATTAAGTCAATCTCCGCAGGTTCTGTAATCAAACTCAAATCCGGCTTCGAGAAATCAACCTTCGTATTCCTTAAAATCCCATTAATCCTCGCGTAAGCATACTTTACATAATAAACAGGGTTCTTCTCGGAAGTATCTTTCGCCAAATCCAGGTCAAAGTCCATATGAGTATCAAAATCGCGAGAGACAAAGAAAAAACGAGCCACATCAGCAGCATCCTTAGCGCCAATTTCGTCCAAAAGGTCATCCATGGTCACATAGTTGCCCTTCCTTTTCGACATTCTATATTCTTTGCCATCCTTAATCAAACGGACCATCTGAAATATTATGATGTCCAACTTTCCGCCAAATCCCATCGCCTCCGTCGCTGCCTGCATCCTTGCAACATATCCGTGATGGTCTGCACCCCAAAGGTCTACAACTTTATCAAATTTCCTTTTTGCAAATTTATCGAAGTGATAAGCGATATCGTTTGCAAAGTATGTTTTCTCCCCATCTTTTTTAACGAGCACCCTATCTTTGTCATCACCAAATTCGGTAGTTTTAAGCCATAATGCATTATCTTTTTCATAAGTCAGTTTCTTTAAGGATTTGATCGCCCCATCAACCTCACCCTTTTCAACCATTGCCTTTTCACTAAACCAATTGTCGAATTGGATGTTCATTTTAGAAACAGATTCTTTAATATTCTCTAATATTCGATTAATCGGTTCTTTCTCTCGCACTTTTTTATCCCAATCTTTAATGGTTAAATCGCGAACATCTCCTTCTTTCTCAATTTCCTTTCTAATTTCCTTCGCTAACTCGGTCATAAGCCATCCTTGATACATAAGTTCTGTCGAATCTCCTATCTTATAAGGATCCATAGCTATTGCCCTCATGGTATTCATATAAATTTCTACCTGACTACCCCCATCATTCACATAATATTCTCTCTCGACACTGTATCCTGATTTTTTGAATACGTTGGCCAAAACATCACCGCTAAATCCTCCGCGTCCATTCGCAAGTGTCAACGGACCTGTCGGATTTGCTGAGATAAACTCAACTTGGACCTTTTGTCCTTTTCCTGCATCTAAATCTGCATATTTTTTTCCTTTTGAAATAATTTCTTTTAAATCTTTCTGTACATATTCTTCATCCTTTTCCATATTAATAAACCCAGATTTCACTTCTTTAAAGCGAAAACCAAAAACATTCGGAAAATGACCGACACTCTTAATTTCACTTGGTTTCTTTTCCCAAACTTTAGGATATATATTTACGGCAACTTCATTAGGATTTAATTTTAACTTTGCTCCAACTTTAAGAGCTATATTGCAAGTTAGGTCTCCATAAAGTGAATCAACTGGTTTAATTAACTCTACATCCTCAATTCTAATATTAGCCTGGGGGTAGACTTCATTTACCGCTTCGTAAATAGCTTTTTTCAATTCTTCATTCATATTTTTTTCCGTTTTGAGGTCCGACCTCATGGGAGGTCGGACCTCCTAAGCAATACTCTCTCCTCTTTGTCATTCCGGACTTCCTGCCCGACTGAACAGTCGTTCGGGCGGGGATCCGGA
>ERZ1292625.780-Hain-H41-01um-R1-780-length-43570-cov-8_pt1 | contig 42021 bp, 40 predicted proteins | sample MGYA00564400_ERZ1292625 | MGnify/ENA primary metagenome ERZ1292625 (study PRJEB36523, sample SAMEA6512639) | groundwater metagenome | collected 2019-01-08 | study: AquaDiva: Metagenomics assemblies of 32 groundwater samples
CATGATCCACATGACCTATCGTCCCTACATTTACGTGTGGCTTCGACCGCTCAAACTTACTCTTCGCCATGATCCGCTCCCTTTTTTACGTACTACCCTTTAATTCACAATAATCTATCTAGCCTATGGAGCCCATGACCAGGATTGAACTGGTGACCTCTCCCTTACCAAGGGAGTGCTCTACCACTGAGCTACATGGGCAAGCATAACTCTATTTAATGCTTTATTCCGTTTCGCAATAACACTTGCACAAATTGGAGCGGGTGAAGGGAATCGAACCCTCGTCGTAAGCTTGGAAGGCTTCTGCTCTACCATTGAGCTACACCCGCAATAACCACAAAGAATATGCTTTTACCATCACTTGCAAAATATACAACCTCGCTAGGCCATACATTTTTACCACTAACCAATTGACTTGGTGGAGGGGGAAGGATTCGAACCTTCGAAGGCAGAGCCGTCAGATTTACAGTCTGATCCCTTTGGCCGCTCGGGAACCCCTCCAAGCGAAACCGCGAATTATGAATATTTTACTGCTATAAGTCAATCTGATAGTAATACAGTACCGTAGATAGATTGAATTATATGCATACTACAACCCAATACCGCCATAGCATTCTTTTTATTGATAAGTTAAATCAGGCGGATGCGCGGATCAACTAAGGTATAAGATATATCCGTCAAAATAAGTCCGATGATGTAAAGCATGGACCCCAAGAACACCATTGACCGAACAATAGCAAAATCCTGGGAATTAATCGCATCAATCGTATAACTACCTAGACCCGGAACACCAAAAAACGATTCGATTAGTAAGCTCCCCATAAATAGTAGCGGCACAACTGCAATTGCTCCAGTCATAATTGGAATCATCGCATTTTTTAAAACATGTTTGAACAATACCAAATACTCTGCCAATCCTTTGGCGCGCGCTGTACGCACATAATCTTTATTCATTTCCTCTAAAAAAATAGTTCGATACCAACGAATATTTGCTCCTGCGCTGCTTAATATTCCAATAATTACAGGCAATACCAAAAATTTACTGATGTCCAGTCCATCTCCATATCCATATCCAGAAATAGGTACTAAACGCCACAATTTCCCTAACAAAAACTGTCCCGAAATGATATAAAACAGGCCTGAAATCGACATCAATGCCACACACAAAACCATACCCCAGAAATCAATATAAGTGGCTCGAAAAAAAACCATCAGCAATGCGAAACTTACATAGCTTATTAGTCCTAAAAAAAACACTGGAACTGCAATTGCCAGACTGGGTAACATGCGTGATTTCATTTCGTCGCCAATATCACGCCCATCATCTGCTTGACCAAATTCAAACAAAAACATTGCAACCGATTTTTCAAAGAAAATTGTCTCAGTCAATTTGTTCCCTAAATTTTCTTTTTGTAAATTGAGAAACAATGGCTTGTCATAACCTTTATCGGATTTCCATTTTTCTATCGCTTCTGGAGTCACGTGCTTAATCCCCAACTGCATACGCGCCATATCATCAGGCGTATTCACAACAAAAAAAAGCGCAAAAGTAACCAAGTTCACGCCAATTAAAATTGGAATAGCATACAAAATACGTCGCGCAATATAGTCAAACATTATTATTTACACGCTTCATATCTATCTAACCTAGTATTGCCGTACTTTTCTCTCGACGCCGAAAAGCAACTATTGCCGGAATACTTCCAGCTATCAACAATACAAAAAATATTAAAACAGGCCCAACTACAGGCGTGTTCCATTCTCTTTGTTTGCTCTGTCGCTCATCTCCGTCAATTTTGAAATACTTAAGCGTATTATTGGATATCCTATTCGGCTTCACATTCTGATACCAAGCATGATACAACCCGAAATCCTTGGGGTGATAACCCCATAACCAGGGCGCGTCATAATGCAATATCTCCACCATACGATCAATCAACCGTTGTCTTTCCGGACTATTATCCATATTTTTCATTCTTTCAAATAATTGATTATATTCAACGTTATCATAATTTGCCGCATTTTCACCACTATTGCCGACCTTTCGTTGCGGCCCGTATAACAAAAACAAAAAATTCTCAACATCTGGATAATCCGCGTTCCACCCCCACTCAAAGATTTGTGCGTTGCCTTTACGGATCTTATCTTGAAATCGATTGTAATCCGTGCTGCGCACTACCAACTGAATATTAAGTTTCTGAAATTGCTTACGCATCCAATCCAGCTTAGATTTGTCGTCAGCACTACGCGCCGTAACATCGTAATAAAGCACCAACGGTGATCCGGTTTCTTGATTGATGCCATTAGAGTATCCCGCTTCTTCCAAGAGTTTTTTTGCGGCTTCGATCGGTTTTCTCTTAGCTTGCCCATCAATCCAATCATAAACAATCGGATTCATACCCTCCTTACCATCTCGATACCCTATAATGCCTGGTGCAATCGGTCCATGCGCCACCAAACCTCGACCATTCGCAAAAATCGATATGAACTCTTCATAATCTACTGCAATAGAAATCGCTTGACGCAATTTTCTTGCTGCCTCATGTTCTTTGGCACTACTGCCACCATCACCCACAATCGGATTCAACATGTTAAACCCCATGTAATAGGTTGAAACAGCAACTGTCGTTTCCAATCGAATACCTTGCTCAGCCATTTCTTGTGTGACCATGGCTTCCCCCTGCCCCGTCAATTGTACCGCCTGATCAAAACTATCTGAACCAATTCCAGCCGCATCATAATATCCTTGCAAGAATTTGTTCCATCGTGGAATATTTTCTTTCTCACGTGTAAAAATGACTTTATCAATCAATGGAAGCTTCTTATTTGCATCAACCAGTAATCCTTTCTCTTCGTCTCCGGGCATTCCATCAACAGGATAGCGCTCTTCATGAAAATTTGGATTCTTCTCCAACACCATACGCAAGTTCGGATTATTCTCTGTCAACATATAAGGCCCAGTACCTACCGGAAACCAATCCAACGTTAAATTTTTCTTTATCAATCCTGGCTGCGAGTAAAACAAATCAACTTCCCATGGAATTGGAGCAAAAAATGGCATTGCCAACCAATAAGCAAACTGTGGATATTTCCCTTTAATCTTAATACGATAGGTATAATCATCAACCACCTCCAGCCCATCTAATGAATGCTTTCTCAAATCCAAATAATGATTGTGCGTTGTCTCTGAATCTACCTGCTTTAATAACGTAGCATATTCCCTAAGCCCGATGATATAGTCTGCCATTAACTCAAAAATTGGCGAATGTAATCTCGGATGCGCCAAGCGTTTAATTTGATAAACATAGTCTTCTGCTACTAACTCACGCGTACCTGTTCGAGGAAAATCAGCTGGTTTGGAAGCTTTGGCTATCTCTTGCTCACTGAGTTGATGATAAAACCACTGATCACTTTCATCTTTTGCAAATGCGGGATGCGGTTGATACAAAATACCCGGAATAATAGTAATTTGGTAAACACTATAAGCTATCTCGTCAACAGACTCACCCGATATTAAATTTTCATTTTTATCCAAATACTGAATCGTTGGAAGCTCTGTTGCAGTCGCTGGAATCAATGTGAAAGGACGTTTGAGATAATGATACTGTAGCGGCGGCTCATAAATCTGCGCAGTAAACTGAATCTCACTTGAGCTATACGATTGCACTGGATCAAGATGCTTGGGTCGTTCGCTAAATACACTGTATAAAACATTCTTTTGAGCATCCTTCTCTGAATACGGATTATTCCAAACATTCAACTCACACGAAGTCAGTAAAAAAAGACAGTTGATCGACATTGCAATAAAGTTTATTTTTTTTAGCAATGAGTAATTGATTTTTAGGTTCAAAATAACTCTCTAAACAAGTAATTCAGTCATACCATCTTATTTGCGAATCGCAACCTCATTATCATCAGCTATAATGACACCGCTTGATCAATATTAAAGGAAACTTCATGGGATTTCTCACCAATAAACAAATACTCGTAACCGGCCTGCTCAGCAACCGTTCTATTGCCTACGGTATTGCCAAAGTGATGAAGCGAGAAGGTGCAACCTTAGCATTCACTTATCAAGGTGAAGATATACGTAACCGAGTTGAAAAATTAGCCGCAGAATTTGATTCCACTTTATTATTTCCTTGTGATGTAGCTAGTGACGATGAAATTACAGCCTGTTTTGACGGCCTGAAGCAGCATTGGCATGGATTGGACGGCATTGTGCATTCTATCGCATTTGCACCTCGCCACGCCCTTTCTGGCGACTATCTGGAAAGTGTGGATAGAGAAGCATTTCGCATTGCGCACGATATTAGTTCTTACAGTTTCTCTGCGCTCGCCAAAGCAGCGTTACCATTGATGGAAAACAGAAACGCTGCTCTCCTCACTTTAAGCTACTTAGGTGCAGTTCGAGTCATGCCAAACTATAATGTGATGGGGCTAGCCAAAGCCAGTCTAGAAGCAAATGTGCGCTTTATGGCTTCTAGCTTAGGGCCAAAAGGTATTCGAGTTAATGCGATTTCGGCCGGACCGATCAAAACTCTAGCCGCAGCCGGGATTGGAGATTTTGGAAAATTGCTGGGATATACCGAAAAAATTTCACCGCTACATCGCAATGTAACCACCGAAGAAGTCGGTAATGTGGCGGCTTTTTTATGCAGTGATTTAGCGAGTGGAATTACCGGCGAGGTTACTTATGTTGATGCAGGTTTCAATACTGTCGCTTTCGATATTAGAGCTTCTGAAACCTAAAAGCCATCTTGATTTATTTTCACGTCATATTGCTTTCTAAGCCCTGATAGATAGGCTACCGTTTCTTCCTGAGTAATCATTTGTTGCAATTGTTTCTTGAAGATATCAAGCTTTTCCTTTTCCATAGCACTCGGCTCAATAACTTTATTGATTCTCAGCAAAGTAAATCCATCAGGACTTTCTAAACCAATATATGCCGGTAGTTTTTTCGTATCCGCTTTAAAAACAGCACGCAGTTCTTCAGAATTCATATCTTGTGACTGCATGTAAGATATCAATTTTGGTTCATCCCATGCAATCTCATCTATATCATGCGATGCTGCTTGTTGAAGCTGTACTAATTTTTTTTGTCCGATCTCGGTAGCTTTAGCTCTCGCCATTTGCTTTTTCAATGCCTCAACTATCTGAGCCTCAACTACTGCAAGAGGCTGAATAGCTTCTGGTTGATGCTCAATGACACGCGCTGAAGCAAATGTATCGGCTTCAATCTCTATTGCTTCGGTAGGTTTTTGACTGACAATCGCATCACTTGAGAAAATCGCCGATAACAAACGATCATTACTCAGTATCGACAGTTCAGCACCATTCTTAGTTATCCAATCACTTTTATTAATAGTTAAGCCAAGCTTATCCGCCACGGCCTGTAAATTCTCATTTTGTTCATAAACCATGTTACTAAAATCTTCAGAGATCTCTCCAAAAATTTTCCCAGCCGCTTGTGTTTTTAATTGTTGCTCAATTTGTTCACGCACTTCCTGTAGTTCAGGTTTCTTTTCCACCTTAACATCAGTCAACTGAATTACATGAAAACCAAAATCCGTTTCCACAATGTCACTGATTTCGTTTATCTGCATTGAAAAAATCTGCTCTTCAAAAGACTTAACCATAACACCACGGCCAAAAAATCCAAGATCGCCACCACTGTTGGCTGAGCCAGGATCATCTGAAAATTCTTTTGCGATTTCTGCAAACTGTTCTGGATTTTGTTTAACCTGTTCTAACACTTTCTGTGCTTTTTCTCGAGCTGCTTGTTTATTTTCTGACGAAGCATCCGCAGTTACACTTATTAGGATATGGCTCGCCTTACGCTCTTCTGATTGAACAAAATCATTGAAATGTTCAGCATAATAAATCTCAATGGCCTCATCGCTGATCACCTCTTTTTTAGCAACATCAGCTAACGACAACACCACATATTCAACACGCACTCGTTCGGGCAAGTGAAAATTTTCTTGATTTTTATCATAATAAGCTTTTATTTCCAGTTCATTCGGCTGCATTTCAGAAAAAAATTGTTCTTCCTTGATAATCGACTGACTGACTTCGCGTTGCACTTCACTTAAATAAGATACTTTTTTCGCAATCATACCCGGTGCAAAAGCATTCTCACTATACCCATCCATTAACTGCTGTATCAGTAATTCTTTACGTACACGTGATTCAAAAAGTGCTGGTGTCAATCCCTGCGCACGCAATAAATCTTCGTATTGTTGTTTAGAAAATTTACCATCTTTTTGAAACGCTTGAATATCTTGGATAGTCTTGATTAGCTGCGAATCCAGCACGACAAATCCATTTTTCTCTGCTTCCGATTGAATCAGACGTTGTTGAACGAGGCGTTCTAACACTGAATTTCTGACTTCAAAGTTATCTAACAACGAGCTATCGAAATTAGCACCCAACATCCCACGAACGCGTTCGTGGTGATCTCGTAATGCCTGCTCAAATTCGCGACGCGAAATTTTATCACCTTCAACAATAGCGACGAATCCATCGTCACCCTTATCACGATACGATTCTACCCCCCAAAACAAAAATGGCAGTACTGCTAATGCCATAATGATTTGAACAATACGTTTCTTGCGATTGACAAAATCAAACACGAAATGAACCTAACTGAATATTAAGATTGATATGCGATTTTTTCACAAAGAGTGAATTCATGGCGGAGTGGACGGGACTCGAACCCGCGACCCCCGGCGTGACAGGCCGGTATTCTAACCAACTGAACTACCACTCCTAGAACTAGCTAAATTGACTGGTGGGTGCTGACGGGATCGAACCGCCGACATTCGCCTTGTAAGGGCGACGCTCTACCAGCTGAGCTAAGCACCCCAGCAAAGTGCGCTAGTTTACTGCATCTTTTAGCGCTTTACCAGCACTGAATTTTGGAACTTTTGCTGCTTTGATTTTTATAGCGGCGCCCGTACGTGGGTTACGACCTGTACGTGCAGCTCGTGCACCTACTTTGAAGGTGCCAAATCCGACTAGTGTTACACTTTCATTTTTTTTAAGTGCTCCCTTTATTGCAGATAGTGTTCCATCTAAAGCATTTCCAGCAGCAGCTTTAGAGAGCTTAGCGGATTTTGCGATTGCTTCAATGAGTTCGGATTTGTTCATAACATTCCCCTTCAAAGTTAATGGTAATTAAATCACAAGCAAATACTGCAAGCGCACTTATATCAAGCCATTAAAGCTTGGTCAAGATAATTAAGATACTTCAGTTTCATGATTTATCAATCCTTTTTTAATTGGACTCAAAACAAGTTCTATTTATATCAAAAATTTATTTTTTAAAAACAATAAGGTATGAAAATAATTTAAAGAGTCTATAGAAGTTTATAATGGTTAATAAACTTCTGTTTTTTGTTCGCGATTTAACAACACTTCTACCGCTGAACGAGGAGATACTCGCTCATGAAGAATGCTATATACAGCCTGTGTAATCGGCATTTCGATATTTAATTGTCCCCCCAATTGCAAAACCGATTGTGTCGTATGTACTCCTTCTGCAACGTGACCTAATTGCGCAAGAATTTCATCGATTGATTTCCCTTCCGCAAGCATTAATCCGACTTGACGATTGCGTGATAATTGACCGGTACTGGTTAGAATCAAATCACCAACCCCAGTCAATCCCATAAAAGTCTTTAAGTCACCACCTAATTTCAATCCTAACCGAGTTATTTCAGATAGCCCCCTGGTAATTAAAGCAGCGCGGGCGTTATTTCCAAATCCAAGTCCATCAGAAATCCCCGCTGCAATGCTGATCACGTTTTTTATCGCACCACCAATTTCTACGCCAATAACATCTCGACTAGTATAAATACGTAATTTCGGACTATGTAGGCTAGCTGCCATCTGCTTAGAGAATTCTGGATCTTTTGAAGCCAACGTTAACGCAGTCGGTAAATTTCGCGCTACTTCGTCAGCAAAACTGGGACCGGACAAAACACCATACTGCGATACGAATCCGGAGTACTCTTCTTGGATAATTTGGTGGGGTAATTTGGCAGTACTAGACTCAAAACCTTTACATCCCCACAACAATGGAAGCTTAATTCGAGATACTGTAATTTTCCTTAACGTTTCACGTAAACCTGAGATGGGAACCACAACTAGCGCAAAATCAACTTCTTTTAGAGCATCCGTAAGTACAGCTGAGACTGTGATCGTTTTAGGTAGAACATAATGCGGCAAATACCGTTGATTAATACCTGTTGCTATCATTTCTGTGGCATGATGGCTATCTCTAGTCCAGAGATTGACCTGATGATACGATGACAAATTTATCGCTAAAGCAGAACCCCATGCACCCGCGCCTAATATCGCAATTCTCATGAACCCCAAACCTGAATGCTCTTTACGTACCCCATTTGTCCATCTAAGTGACGGACTTTGATCCAGCCTGGATTATCAGCATCCATCCATTCCATAACAACATTTTGTTCAGCTTGAAACAGTAACACTGAATTAGTGTCCGGAGCTTGATGCACACTTGCAATAGGAGCGGTAACAACAACGTAACGTTTATCACTCAAAGCTTTCTTTTCTATCCAGGCAAGCACTCCGCTACTATCTCTTACTTTTGCCCAATTCTCCACATCTACGATTATTTCAACAGGATAATAAAGACTCACTACATATTGTTTTCCGGCTTTTAGAGAAGGCGCGTCGTACATTATTGCACCATTTTCAGCAACAGAAAAATACGATATTTCAGCTAAAACATAATTCGAAAAACACAATCCCACTATCATTAAAACAGCACGTAAAGAATACGAAAGCTCCTTCATTTGTTTCCTCATATCAATCGTTAAAACATTTAACTCGCTCCATTCACGGCAGAATCTGGTTTCTTTTGACGATAAATAGCCTCAAAATTAACTGGATTAAGAATGACTGGTGGAAAGCCAGCACGTATAACGATATCCGATACCACTTCGCGCAAATACGGGAAAATAATATTTGGACATCCAATACCCAACACCGGCCCAATTTCATCTTCAGAGATATTGTCTATACGAAAAACACCTGCTTGTTGGACCTCCACTAAAAACAAAACCTTATCTTTAATTTTTGCTGTTACAGTAACCGTTAACAAAACCTCATAGAGACCATCACCCAAACTTTGATTTTTACCGCCAAGCTGCATATTAATTTCAGGGGCTTCTCTTTCCAAAAAAACCTTGGGAGCGTTCGGAATCTCTAACGATAAATCCTTAACATAAAGTTTTTCTATTACAAATGTCGGTTGTTGCTGTTGTGGTTGCGCTGGTTCGCTCATATCATTTTCTATCCAAAATTAGCATTACAAACACTAGTTTCTCTTATACAACCTTTGGCCTTAAACTCCGTCAGATTGCAAGAGTAAAGTTGACAGTTCACCTTTGTGATCTAGCAATGACAGATCATCATAACCACCGATGTGTTTTTCATCGATATATATTTGCGGAACTGTACGTCGACCGGTTTTAGTCATCATTTTATGGCGCTGCTCAGAATTTAAATCCACACGGATTTTTTCAATATCCTGCACACCTTTTGTTCGTAATAAATTTTCTGCCATCTTGCAATAGGGGCAAGACCCCGTTACATACATAGTAATTTTTGACATCAATTTCCTTCATCGCTTTACTATGGGGAGATTCGCTCTTTTCCAAGCATCAATTCCACCCATTAAATTAAAAATTTGGAGAAAACCATTCTTTTTTAACAGAGTACTTGCACTACTGGATCGCACCCCTCCACGGTAAATCATAACGATAGGTTTATCTTTGTATTTTTCCAATTCATTCCAACGCTCTTCCATTTTTTCAGCAGGGATATGCTTGGAATTTGGCAGATGCCCATTCGCATATTCACTATCATCGCGCACATCCACAATCACTGCATTTTCATAGTTAATTAACTGCACAGCGACTCTAGTATCAATTTCCTTGACTCCACGCTGTGCTACCAGGGTCCACAGCAGCATTAAGCCACTGACAATTGCTGTGATCAAAAAAATTAAATTTTCAATTCTTAAAAGAAAGTGATTTTGAAATAGTGATAGATCCATGTTGATAATGTTATAGCTTTAATAATTTTAAAAAATTTACTTCAATCGAAAAATTTCGGATTTTGACTTTTATTTATTTACCATATCTTAATGGGCACGTATATTAACATTATGTCTGCGAATTAATAATCTATATCGCTTTGAGTAAGCTGCACCTCGATATAGCTTAATTGTGGACAGAATTCATCATTTAAGAATGCATAAATGTGTGTAAAGGTACTGCAAAGAGCTCCAGAATATACTAGAATACAAGGATTTTATCCTGCACCACAATTTTATTTCCATTCTAAAAACACCATGAAGAAAATTGTTCTCCTGAGACACGGAGAGAGCATTTGGAACAAAGAAAACAGATTTACTGGCTGGACTGATGTAGATTTAACGCCGCAAGGGATACAAGAAGCCAAAAATGCCGGGCAACTCCTTAAAAATTTAGGGTACTCATTCGACATCGCCTACACTTCTGTGCTCAAACGAGCTATTCGCACCTTATGGATTGCCCTGGATGAAATGGACCAAATGTGGATTCCCATTGAGCATACTTGGCGCCTGAATGAAAGACATTATGGCGCGCTACAGGGATTAAATAAGGCCGAAATCGCTGCACAGTATGGTGCAGAACAAGTCTTGATATGGCGCCGCAGCTATGATGCAAAACCACCCGCCCTAACACCGGGTGATAGTCGTTATCCTGGTTCTGATCCTCGCTATAAAGATCTAACTGCCAATCAATTACCGCTTACTGAATGCTTAAGAGATACTGTAGAAAGGTTTTTACCTTATTGGGATACCATTATTGCGCCACAAGTAAAATCTGGCAAAAACATTATTATTGCAGCTCACGGTAATTCATTACGAGCATTGGCACAGTACTTAAATAATTTTTCTGAGGAAGAAATACTCAATTTCAATATCCCGACAGGCATCCCACTAGTTTATGAACTTGATGATAATTTGAAACCGATTCAAAATTATTATTTGGGGAATTTGTCTGAAATACAACAAGCAATTCAGTCAGTTGCTGACCAGGCAAGAACAAAAACTTAAAGCATTAGTCGCCATTACTCAAAGCTCAAAATAACGATAGGTTAGGATATTTTTTAGATAACTTGGATAGTTTTTTTTATCAAACCCAATTATGCCGCATTCGCTCCTTTATAAATGGGCACTGTAACTGTATTTGTTTTCTAATATTTTTCTGCTCATCACCAGTTTTTTCTGATAATCAGCAAAAACTAAAGTCAGTGCAAGAACGTATTCAATCTTTACAAAAGGATTTAGCTAACAAAGAAACGGTCAAGCAAGATATTGCGATTAAAATACAAGAAAACCAGCGCGCTATTACCGATATCATGTATCAACTACAAAAGCTGACGGAAAGTAAAAAAACAGCAAATCAGGAATTACAACATTTAACAACGCAACTTCATCGGCTTAGTTACGACCTCATAAAAGAACAAAACCAGCTAGAACAACTGCTCTACCACCATTATGCAAAAGGGCAACGCAATTATCTGCAATACATTTTTAATCAGAAAGACCCCAATCAAATTCTTAGGGATATGTACTATTTCAAACAGCTGCTGTTGGCAAGTTCAGATAGCATTCATAACCTATTAAATCATCAGCAGAAGATAGCAAACCTGTCAGAAGCACAACAAAAAAAACAGCAGGAAATGAGCACCATACAATCGCAATATACCTCTCAGCAAGAAAATCTGGCACAAGAAAAAAACAAGCACCAAGCTATGCTTACGCAGGTTTCAGGCCAAATTACGCAACAACAACAAGAAATTGGTAATTTACGTAATGACGAGAAGCGTATTTCACAACTCATCAGTAAAATTAGCCAGGCTATTCGCCAGCAGCAAGCACAAGAAGAAAAGCGTGCAAAGGTATCTCAAGAAAAAGTACTTATTAATAGCAATAAACTTCCAGAAGCTACGACACCCAATGCATCACTCCAATTACTGAAAGGCAAATTCAAATTACCGGTTCGTGGGAAACTTATGAATCATTTTGGTGACCAAAGATCTGGAAAACATGTAATTTGGAAAGGACTCTTCATTCAATCTGACGCAGGCAATGAAATTAAAGCAATTACTGATGGTAAAGTTGTATTCGCTGAATGGCTGAAAGGTTTTGGGAATTTACTTATTGTAGATCACGGCAAAGGCTACATGAGTCTTTATGGTAATAATGAGACACTTTTCAAACAAGCTGGCACAACTGTCCGAGCAGGTGACACCATTGCTACTGTTGGAAATAGCAGCGGTAATCTTGATTCTGGGTTATATTTTGAACTACGCTACAATGGTAAGCCGCTTGACCCCTTAACCTGGATAAAAATAGAATAATGAGTACCTTAGGAAGTATTTTTGAATACACACACAAATCGATCAGTGCGGAGAAAGCATCATGAGTCATATTGTTAAAAAATCGGGATTACTAATCGTTGGCATAATCGCTGGCATCATGATCAGTTTGAATTTCTCTGCCATTGCAAAGAAAGAACATTTAGAAGCAGTTCATCCGCTTCCGATTGAAGAATTACGAACCTTTGCACAGGTTTTCGGGCGCATCAAAAGTGATTATGTAGAATCCGTAGAAGATAAAAAATTAATTACCGAAGCGATTAATGGAATGTTGGTGGGCTTGGACCCACACTCGTCCTATCTTGATAAAGATGAATACAAAGAGTTACAAATAGGTACTCAGGGGGAATTTGGTGGATTGGGAATACAAGTTACGATGGAAGATGGTATTGTCAAGGTTATTTCTCCCATCGAAGATACACCCGCATTTCGCGCTGGCATTAAAACCGGTGACCTGATTGTAAAACTGGATGATAAAGTCGTCAAAGGTATGACATTGAATGATGCCATTAAGATGATGCGTGGCAAACCAAAAACCTCTATTAAAATTACCATTGTTCGTGAAGGTGAATCGGAGCCCCTGATATTCAATTTGGTTCGGGATATTATTAAAATCCAAAGTGTTAAATCAAAAATGATTGAACCTGGATATGCATATATTCGCATTACGCAATTTCAAGAACAAACCGGTGAGAATTTAGCGCAAGCCATTAAAACCTTATTTTCTCAAAATAATGGTGCAATGAAAGGCTTAATCTTGGATTTGCGTAATGATCCAGGAGGATTGTTAAACGGTGCAGTAGCTGTCTCCGCAGCGTTCCTGCCTGAAAATGCATTGGTTGTTTATACCGAAGGACGTAGTGCCGATGCAAAAATGAAATTAATTGCTAGCCCAGAACACTATTTGCGTGGTTCCGATGACGATTTCCTAAAAGGATTACCAAAGGAGGCAAAAACTGTTCCGATGATCACACTGGTTAACGGTGGATCGGCTTCAGCTTCTGAAATCGTAGCAGGTGCTTTGCAAGATCATAAACGCTCAGTAGTAATGGGTTCGCAAACCTTCGGTAAAGGCTCAGTTCAAACCATATTGCCACTGGGTAACAATACTGCAATAAAATTAACCACTGCACGTTATTACACGCCAAACGGTCAATCAATACAAGCTAAAGGAATTACTCCTGATATTCTGGATAAAACCAATAGCGGCGATGAGACGAGTAGGTTACGTGAATCCGATTTGAATCGTCATTTATCGAACGGAAAAAATGATAAGAAAAATAAGGCACCTACGAATCTAGATCCAGCAATACAAATAGAAAAAGCTATTCAAGAGACTTCAGACGAAACCAAAGAAGAAAAAGCCCAAAGCAAGAAAAACAAAAAACCACTGGAATTTGGCTCAGAAGAAGATCAATTGCTCACCCAAGCCATAAATTACTTTAAAGGTGATACTACACCCCCCCCAAAAAAAAAGAAAAGCGATAAAACTGATAGTTAATAATGCTGTGAATGATCATCAGCTGATTAGGTACAGCCGGCATATTCTGTTACCAGAAATTGATATCGAAGGACAAGAAAAACTTAATCGATCACATGTATTAATTGTAGGAATGGGGGGATTAGGTTCCCCGGCTGCGATGTATCTCGCAGCCAGTGGTATTGGATATTTAACGCTTTGTGATGGTGATCAGGTTGATTTAACCAATCTACAACGCCAAATCATTCATCATACTGAATCAATTGGTTTAGCAAAAGTTGATTCAGCAAAGCAGGCCCTTACAAAAATCAATCCTGGGATCGATATTACCGTAATTCCCCAACGAATCGAGTCTGCTGCATTACGAGCGCTCTTGCAGGATGTTGATATTGTTGTCGATGCCAGTGATAACTTCTCAACACGCCATCAAATCAATCAAGCTTGTGTAAAATACAAAAAACCCCTGATTTCAGGGGCAGTGACGCGATTTAACGGACAAGTTACTGTTTTTGATACACGATACTCCAACAGTCCGTGCTACCACTGTTTGTATCCTTTCGAAGGAGAATCAGACGATATGCCATGCGCAGTGATGGGAGTATTCTCTCCCTTAGTTGGTATCATAGGCTGCATACAAGCTGCCGAAACAATAAAAACCCTACTCAATATCGGCGATAACCTGCAAGGTCGCTTACAATTATTGGATGGTTTAACGATGAGCTGGCGCTCAGTAAAACTTCATAAAGATCCATATTGCATGGTATGTAGAAACGCCTAAAGTCAGATTTTTTTGACTAACCCAATAATCAATGCTGTCATAGCAAAAAAACTCGAGTCGCCCAAATTAAGGCGACTCGAAATGATGATATCAAGCTGCTTCCACAACGCATTACGTTTGTTTTTTTATAACATCCTGAATGCCGCAACGGCTACCAATGTTGGAGGAATAGCTGCAACCAATAATCCCAGTGGATGAATGGATTGCTCATCAAACTTGCTTTTAAGAATAGAAAAACCTGCTGGATTAGGTGCGTTTGCTATGACTGTTAAGCCTCCCCCTGTCACTGCACCTGCCACCAAGGCTATTTTAAATTCCTCCGTCAAACCTTCCACCAATGAACCTAAATATGTCAATGCAGCATTATCGGTCACTGCGGTCAATGCAGTAGCGCCAAAGAAAACAGCCGTTTCATTCATATTCATCAACAAGGGTTGGAGCCACCATTGCTGTTGCCCTCCTAGCACGACGAGTCCTGCCAAGAAAAAAGCAACCAACAAAGCTTCTCGCAAAATCAATGGACTTTGATGGCGTTCATAAGCCGCCGTATAGCCGAGAAAAAACAAAAACAATCCCATAAATACCACGGGGTGATGCGCAAATACCACCACCAACACTAAAAAAAACAAATGGATCAACACAACGGATAAAGGAGTTTTATTGGCAACAGATTCAATATCTTTTAATGAATCTACCTGATTGAATTCTCGACGAAACAACCAAGTCACCGCAAGCGCGTTTACCATGACAGCGATTGCTGCTTTCCATCCAAAATTCACTAACATAAACGCGATATCCCAATTCCATTTTGCCGCCACCATTAGAACGGGCGGCGCTGCAAAGGGCGTTAAAGTACCCCCTATAGAAATGTTGACAAATAATACGCCAACCGTTGCGTATTTTAAGCGTGTCGATATATCTCGGCTAAATAATGTTTCGCGTAACATCAATGCTGCCAACGTCATTGCCGCAGGTTCCGTAATAAATGACCCTAACAAAGGAACAAACGCTAATAGCAAGAAATACATGACCATACGTTGATTGAGTGGTACTAGCATTGCTATACGCTGTACCACGGCCGCAACAAAATCCAGAATCGGTCGTGTTCCAGCAATCACCATGATGACAAAAACAAACATCGGCTCAGTAAAATTACGTGACTCAAGATAAGTGATCGCGTCGTGCTTCCCGCTCAGGACAAAAATAAACAAAATTAATATCATTGCCCACAAACCAAAAACTACTTCAACTTCACCCAGCAAATGCCAGATCCCAGCATGTCGTGGCTGAATATGCGCAAGATGCTCAAAATACTTGGTTGAAAATGTATGCGTTATAGCTAACGCAAACAGTATTGCTGCAATCAATTGAATCGAAGTAGGATCAATCATATTTATATTATATATCTCTAAATACCACGTAATAATTCATTTATACCTGTTTTAGAACGTGTTTTTGCATCAACCTGCTTGACGATGACTGCACAATAAAGACTGTACTTCCCATTCTCCGAAGGCAGGTTCCCGGACACCACCACAGAACCCGCCGGAATACGCCCGTAACTGACCTCCCCCGTATCGCGATGATAGATTTTAGTACTCTGGCCAATATAAACCCCCATCGAAATTACAGAGTTTTCTTCGACGATGACCCCTTCCACAATCTCTGAGCGCGCACCGATAAAACAATTGTCTTCAATGATGGTTGGATTGGCTTGTACAGGTTCCAACACGCCACCAATACCGACGCCACCGGATAAATGCACGTTCTTACCGATTTGTGCACAAGAACCTACCGTCGCCCAGGTATCAACCATCGTACCTTGGTCAACATAAGCTCCGATATTGACATACGAAGGCATCAGCACTACATTTCCCGCTATAAATGATCCTTTACGAACGGCTGCAGGAGGAACCACACGAAATCCACCATCCCGGAAATCCCTGGAACTATAGTCAGCAAATTTTGAAGGGACTTTATCAAAATAATTGGAAAAACCGCCTTTGATGAAACTATTGTCCTCAATACGGAAAGACAACAATACTGCTTTCTTGATCCATTGATGCGTCACCCAGCTACCATTGATTTTCTCGGCTACGCGCAACTTACCGCTATCCAACATAGCCAAAACTTGGGCAATGGATTCTTTTAAACTGGCTTCAACATTTCGAGGGGTAATATCCGCTCGACGTTCAAAAGCTTCTTCAATGATGCTTTGCAATTCACTCATATTGTTCCTTATATTGGAATATCACTTAATTTAAATCGCTTACAAAATTCTTAATCCGTTGCATGGCTTCAGCACATTCTGAAGGCGTAGTTACCAACGCAATACGCACGTAGTTTGTTCCAGGATTGACACCATGCGCATCCCGAGCCAGGTAGCTACCCGGCAGCACAATAACATTATAGTCTTGATAAAGTCTTTTGGTGAATTCAGTGTCACTGATTGGTGTCTCTAGCCAAAAATAAAAACCCGCATCTGGCATTTGTATATTGATCACATCCGACAAAATCCGCATTGCATCAGAAAATTTTTGCGTGTACAAGCGTCGATTTTCAATCACGTGCGCTTCATCATTCCAAGCAGCCGTACTTGCTGCTTGCACTACCGGACTCATAGCAGAACCATGATAAGTTCGATAGAGTAAAAATTTTTCTAATATTTGAGCGTCACCCGCCACGAATCCCGAACGTAGTCCCGGTACATTAGACCGCTTTGATAGACTATTGAATACCATTAAACGTGGAAATCCATTCCGTCCCATTCGTTGTGCCGCATCCAATGCGCCTAAAGGAGAGGTCGTTTCAGCAAAATAAATTTCCGAATAGCACTCATCCGACGCAATTACAAAACCATAACGATCTGATAATTCAAATAGTTGTTTCCATTCTTCCAAAGTCATGACACGACCGGTAGGATTGTTAGGTGAACAAACATAAACAAGCTGCGTGTTAGACCAGATCGCATCACTTACTTGGGAGAAATCGCACGCAAAATGATTTTGTGAAGATGCATTCATGAAATAAGGCTCAGCACCAGCCAACAATACAGCGCCTTCATAAATTTGGTAAAACGGATTGGGGCAGATCACCATCGCCCTATCCTTATCGGTATCTACAACCGCTTGTGCAAAAGAAAATAATGCCTCACGACTACCGTTGACTGGAATAACTTCGGTATCAGGATTGATTTCCGTTAAATTAAACCGCCTCTGAATCCAATGTGCCAAGGTGTTTCTAAGTGAAACAGAACCCAAGGTTATAGGGTATGCGGACAATCCATCCATATGATCGATCATCGCTTGTCGAATGAAATCAGGTGTAGCATGCTTCGGCTCACCGATCTGTAAATTAATCGCAGATAGTGCGCTATCAGGCGTCACACCATCAAGCAATTGTTTTAATTTCTGAAATGGATAAGATTGCAGCTGGTTCAGTTTTGGATTCATGACAAGTAATGAATGGCAATCACTGCTTAAATTTAATTACCGTTATCAATGCGAAATAATTCTTAATGAATTCTGAAATGTTGAATTCGAATTATAAATCGCACAGGAAAGAATAACCAACAAAAAACCAAAGACAAAATTAATGGTATAGATAATACACCGACAAGCCTCCAGATATTTTGGGCCTAAATTGTCAATGCATGACTGATGAAGGATGACGCAAAACTGTTACTTTACGATTACCTCGAACAAAAACAACGTAATACTAGGCAAATTCACGACTAGGGGGAGCAGGTTGATGCATTTTTTGCAGTACAATCCCCCCCCCCAAGATTGTGCAAATTTTTTGGAAGTCCATGCGAATCACTGCAGGTTTTTGCTTTAAGTAAGCTGCCAGTATTCTGGAGTCGGTTGTTTCTAAAACGAAACACGCTTCCACCAAACGTTGTAACGAAGGAGGCAATGTATTATAGCCATCAATAGACTCAATAAGACGCGCCGCATGCATCTTTGCACGCCGCATTTGACCAGACTCATAAAAGGATTGACCATTTCTTTGTTCGGTCGATGGAACGTTTACTGTATCCGTTTTCAGATCAACTTGTGATTGTAATTGCTTCATTTGAATTCACTCCTCACATAATTTTTTAAGGATAATCTCAAGATAGCAAATGTATGTGACAAAGATATAACAACGCATGTCAATTTTCTGTTATCACACTCTATCCCATAAAAAATAAAACTACAATGCGGCAAATTGTCACCTTGTTTACAGCCCTCATCCAGTAATGGTTACGCTGGAAAAACATTTTTTCAAATTTCGTAAAAAATGCCACGTGTTTGATTTGAGATCCCATTATAAGAATGCTACATTTGTATCTCCTTAGTTCGTCACTTACAGGAAGAAAAATGTTCCGCTTTGCTTTGATATTCTTGGTTGCCGCAACCAATTTTTTTGATCCACACGGATATTTGTTATCCGCTGCTCATGCGCAACGATTACAGCCAGAATTTACCGTGCAACAAGTTGCAACTGGTTTAAAATTTCCTTGGGGGATGGCATTTTTACCCGATGGTAATATCTTGGTGACCGAACGTATTGGTCAATTACGCATTATTTCTGCCAATGGTCAAGTATCCGATCCAATTCAAGGTGTTCCCGAAGTATTTTTCAAGCAACAAGGAGGGTTACTTGACGTCGCGCTCGATCCTGAGTTCTCAAAAAACCGACTGATTTATCTTTCTTACGCTGAACCCGAAGATCATAAAGCGAGTACCGCAGTCGCTCGAGCGGAATTAATTCATGGACAGCTCAAAAACTTACAGGTAATTTTCCGACAACTGCCCAAAACCACAGACGGTATTCATTTTGGGTCGCGCTTAGCGTTTGCACGTGATGGCAATCTTTTCATTACACTGGGTGACCGTGGTAGCCGCGCCCATGATGCTCAGCAACTGGATAACTATTTTGGTAAAATTATCCGTATCCGTCCTGATGGAACGGTGCCTCCTGACAATCCATTTGTTAAAAATCCTCAAGCGAAACCAGAAATATGGTCTTACGGCCATCGTAGTATTCAAGGCGCTGCCATCCATCCCAAAACAGGCGAACTGTGGATACATGAGCATGGCCCTAAAGGTGGTGATGAAATCAATATTCCACAACCTGGGAAAAATTATGGTTGGCCACTAGCATGTTATGGCTCCCATTATGATGACACGCCTATTAAAGATGAGCATGCCGAACAAGGCTTCGAAGAACCTATTCGTTATTGGACACCATCAATTGCACCTTCCGGTATGGCGTTTTATACCGGCAATCAATTCCCTGCGTTGCGTAGCAATCTGTTTATTGGTGCACTGGCTGGAAAACATGTTGCACGATTGAGCACAGATGGCAATAAAATCACACATGAAGAACAGCTACTTATGAACACGACCCGTTTTCGCGATGTGAAACAAAGTCCCGACGGAACATTATATTTACTGACCGATGATATTAATGGAAAATTATTAAAAATCGTACCCAGCATTAAATCTCAGTAAATTTTTGTGTTGTCATCATAAATTCACAGATTCATCACCAACAATTCTCTAACATTGGTAATCTTTGTTATTACTGTTACATTTTTCCTGGCACTGCAATCAAATAACATAAACAAATTGAGATTGTATGGATCATTATTTTAAAAACTAGTCATCGTTGATGGATATCACTGACCTTAAAAACCCAACGCTTTATATCAACCGTGAGTTGAGCTTACTTGAATTCAACCTGCGTGTGATCGAGCAAACAAAAGACGAAAATCTTCCTTTGTTAGAAAGATTGCGCTTTTTATGCATTGCCAGCACGAACCTAGATGAGTTTTTTGAAATCCGTGTAGCAGGACTCAAACAACAAGCCAAATATGGTTTAACACAGACTGGCCCTGATAATCTATCTCCAGCCGAAGTACTCATGCGCATCAGTGAAACAGCACATCGATTTGTCGAGGAACAATACCAGGTCTGGAATGAAATGATGATACCGGCGCTCTCCAAAGACAAAATTCGCTTGCTACGTCGAACACAATGGAAACCACAAACAAGTCGATGGATTCATCGTTATTTTAGAAATGAAGTATTACCAGTGTTAAGTCCGATTGGATTGGATCCGGCCCACCCTTTTCCCAGGGTGCTTAATAAAAATTTGTATTTCATCATATCATTGGATGGCAAAGATGCATTTGGGCGTGATTCGGGTCTTGCTATCGTGCAGGCACCTCGTTCCCTCCCTCGTATTATTCAAATTCCTGCACGATACAGTGGCGGCAGCCATGATTTCATTTTACTTTCCTCTATCATCCATGCCCACGTCAGTGACTTATTTCCAGGCATGAATGTGATGGGTTGCTATCAGTTCAAGGTAACACGTGACAGCGACCTGCTCATCGACGACGAAGAAACGGATGACCTATTGCGTGCTTTGAAAGGTGAGCTACCTTCACGAAGATTCAGTGATGCCGTTCGGCTTGAAGTGGCCGATAACTGCCCTGATGAATTAAGTCATTTCCTATTGCGAAAATTTGAGTTGCGCCAAGAGGATCTCTATCAAGTGAATGGCCCCGTTAACCTGGGTCGATTACTGGCAATTTGTGATCTGGTCGACCGGCCAGAATTAAAATTCCCCGGCTTTACCCCAGATATTCCTCGGCGTTTAGTAAAAAATACCAGTATTTTTGATACCTTGCACAATGGTGACATATTATTACATCACCCTTTCCAATCATTCGCACCAGTCATCGATTTTTTACGTCAAGCAGCTACAGATCCCCATGTATTATCGATCAAACAAACGCTCTATCGCACGGGGGCCGAATCAGTCGTAGTAGAAGCGTTAAAAATTGCTGCACGTTCGGGTAAAGAAGTCACTGTTGTTATTGAATTACGCGCACGATTCGATGAAGAAGCTAATATCGAACTAGCCAGCGAATTACAACAAGCTGGCGCGCACGTAGTGTATGGCGTGGTTAATTACAAAACGCATGCCAAAATGATCTTGGTGGTACGAAGAGAAGGTCGTAGTCTGCGCCGTTACGTCCATTTAGGCACCGGCAATTATCATGCTAGAACCGCACGATTGTATACCGACTATGGCTTACTCACGAGCGACAAAGCAATTGGCGAAGACGTCAATAAATTATTCCATCAACTCACTGGACTGGGTCGAGCTGGTCGCTTAAAAAAACTGCTGCAATCACCTTTCACATTACATAAAGGAATCCTGACTTATATTGATAAAGAAGTCAGCTTAGTCAATGAAGGTAAAAAGGGATGGATCATTGCCAAAATGAATGCGCTGGTCGATCCAGAAATCATCATAGCACTTTACCGTGCTTCTCAAGCCGGTGTGAAAATTGATTTGATCGTTCGAGGCGTATGCTGTCTCCGCCCAGGAATCAAAGGAATATCGGAAAATATTAATGTACGCTCTATTGTCGGACGCTTCTTGGAACACACGCGGGTATTTTATTTCCATCAAAATGGGGAAGAACTGTTATTTTGTTCAAGCGCTGATTGGATGACACGCAACTTACATCATCGCGTCGAAGTATGCTTCCCGATCGAGGAAAAACGAACCAGTGACACCGTTATTGAATTGGGTCTGCTGAATTATCTTTCCGATAATACACAAGCTTGGTCATTACAAAGCGATGGTTCCTACAAACGATTAAAACCCGGTACACATAAACCTCGCTCGGCACAACAATTATTACTGGAACATTATTGCAAGTAATATAGCGATTATGCAATTGTCACACTTGATCTTTTCTTCCACTTGCGATCACGTGGCCAATTCAAAATAGATTATCTCCAGAACTCGAACAATCTCCCCAGAAATTCCTAACCAACTGTCTTGCAAGTATACCTTCTTGAAAATGAAGTTTTGCAAAGAACTCCACTCATTCATAGAAAGGACATATTGCTTAGATAAATAGTACATCTGCCTCATAACCAAATTCAAATAAATTGATAAAGTCAATCTATAGTGAATGGTAGCTATTTAATTTCCTAGTTCTAGCTAGATTCATCATTCATAAAAGAACATTCCGCCAACTTAATTTATTTTTTAACTTACAAGAGCTTTTACTCGGAGCCTGTAATCATGACGATGAAACGATTTACTGGTATTCAAAGAATCATACAAAACACTTTTAGAAAAATACTGTTAATAGCTATAACTTTTTTAAGCATTTCAATGCCAGTTTTAGCAACCAATTCAACGGCTCATTTGCAAGGGGCATTCGGACCATTGCATCATTGGCCAATCATCCCAATTGCGATGATGCTGATGCCGGATGGAAGAGTGTTTACTTATGGAACAAACCTTGCGGGTGCACAAGGTGCGAAAATGTATTACGTCGTCTGGGATCCTTCTTTGGGCACTGGATCGAACGCTTTTACAGTGTTACCCAACATCACAGATACCGATATTTTCTGTGCAGGTCAATCCATTATACCAGCTACCGGTCAGGCATTGATTGTGGGTGGTGATGCACTGGTCAACGGGCAACGAAACTACGCTAACAGCGACGTCAATATTTTCGATCCCGCAACCGAAACACTCATACGCCAATCCCATCAGATGGCCTATAAACGCTGGTATGCAACGACAGTAGCTTTGCCAAATGGTGAACATACAATATTGGGTGGACGTAATGATAGATATTTTGCAGGTAATGCTACCCTGCCCGCTACTGCAGCCTCATACTCTCCGATTCCCGAAGTACGTGCCATTGATGGGAGCTGGCGCTCGCTTACGACTGCTTCGAATGACTATGCTTATGGTGCACTGGGTTCAGCTTCTTGGTACTACCCGCGTGCCTGGGTAAATCCACAAGGTAAGATTTTTATTCTTGGGCACTATGATGCTGCATATACACTCGATATATCAAGTACGGGTACGATTACGAAATATAAAACAACCAAGCCCAAGGCAGGGCGTTGGGAATTGCCCAGTGTAATGTTTTCCCCAGGAAAGATTCTTTCGTTACGTAGAAATCAAATTGCAGTTATCGTAAATATCAATGACAATGCCGATCCTACCGTCACCTCGGCTGGCACCGTAAGCATGGAACGTTTATATGGCAACGCAACCGTACTTGCTGACGGCAAAGTCTGGGTAAATGGCGGTTCCTCTACAGGCAATAATCTCACGGGTGCCACATTGACTTCGGAGCTTTGGAATCCAATCACAAATACATGGACAGCAACTGCAAACGCCTCCGCAGTAAGGCTTTATCATTCGGCTTCGATCTTGCTACCCGATGCAACAGTTATGACCGGCGGTGGAGGAGCTCCCGGCCCGATAAAACAAATGAACGGTGAGATTTATTATCCACCCTATTTGTTCAAAACCGACGGCAGCGGAGAACTTGCCCAACGCCCCACAATCATTGATGCACCATCAAATACTATTACTTGGGGGCAAGATTTCTCTATTGAAGCGAATGAAACCATTCATCGCATAACGCTACTTCGATTAGGCGCTGTCACGCATAATATTGATGTGGAAGTTCGTTTTTTTGACTTACCTCTTTCACAACCTAATAGCATTGTAACGGTACAATCACCAGCTACAGCCAATATTGCTCCTCCTGGTTTTTATCAACTGTTTGTTTGGAATTCTTCAGGCGTACCCTCTATCGCTAAAATTATTCATATTCATTAGATCAAGTAATTTATAAAAAACCAATCAAATGATATTGTTATGAATTAGGTATATTTTTCTAAAATCCGGGATAATGGTGAAAAAACTAGCTCTTCCGTGTGATTACGAATACCAGTATAATTTTCACTATTCTCCATACATATAATGCCACCAAATATTTCATTAATGATTGGTGGGTTCTCAAGGATTAGGAAAAATGAAACCGCCTATTCGTATAGCCATAACAGGCGCAACAGGGCAGATTGGTTATAGTTTACTTTATCGCATTGCTGCGGGCGACATGTTAGGTTATGATCAGCCGATCATACTGCAACTGCACGATATTACTGAGGCTCAGCATTTTTTTAAAGGCATCATCATGGAATTAAATGACTGTGCCTTTCCGTTATTAAAACAAGTTATTACTACTGATGATCTCGATATTGCTTTTGGTGATGCGGATATTGCACTGTTAGTAGGTGCACGTCCTCGCGGCGAAAATATGGAACGCAAAGATCTTCTTGCAGCGAATGGCCCGATATTTGTACGGCAAGGGAAAGTTCTCAACTCAGTTGCGAGGAAAAATATCAAGATTCTTGTAGTGGGAAATCCTGCTAACACTAATGCATGGATTACTTTAAATAACGCCCCTGGTCTTGATCCCCGTAATTTCTCAGCAATGCTTCGGCTTGATCATAACCGTGCGTTATCTCAAGTTGCACAAAAAATTAATGCGTCAGTATCAGAAATAAAAAGAATGATAGTGTGGGGCAATCACTCCAACACACAATTTCCAGACTTAAGCCACGCTATGATTAGAGATCAGAAGATCGTTTCGTTAATTAATGATTCCAATTGGGTAGAAAATAGTTTTATTCCAACCGTACAAAATCGTGGCACTGCTATCATTGAAGCACGTCAAGGAAAATCGAGTGCTGCCAGCGCTGCGAATGCTATTATCAACCATATGCAAGACTGGACTTTCGGTACTAAAGAAAATGACTGGGTTTCAATGGGGGTTATGTCAACAGGATGTTATGACATACCAAGCGGCGTGATTTACAGCTTTCCAGTGACTTGCATCAACGGTCAATATAAAATCGTAGAAGGATTGGAGATTAACCCATCCAACTATCAAAGAATGCAAAAAAGCTATCAAGAATTAATCACTGAACAAACAATCATTCAATAGTGTCTGTAGAACAGCATAAAAAAGCGCACTATCGATAGTAATTTTGTAGCAGATTTCTATTCAAGCCAATCGTTTACCCATGCAGTATTCCATTAAGCTTGGGTTTTACCCGTATTTTTTCCGACTTCGCCGTCTTTTGTTATGCGCTGTCCGTAATTCAGACTCTGTCAGTGGCGCCGGCTTTTTATCGGAATAAGGATTATGTCCAACTTTAAAATCGACACGTAACGGAGTACCTATCAGTTTAAAAGTCTCCCGAAAAACATTTTCTAAATAACGCCGGTAGCTTTCTGGCACATGTCCCAGCATACTGCCATGCACAATAATCAAAGGTGGATTGGATCCGCCTTGATGAGCATAACGCATTTTGGGCCTTGACATGCCTCCACGTGGAGGAGGATGTCTCTCTACCGCCGCAATCAGAGTACGTGTCAACTTCGGAGTAGACAATTTTGCCATCGCAGCGGCATAAGCTTGATCAATAGAGGGTAACAAATTATTAATACCCGTACCATGCAATGCAGAAATATAATGCAATTGTGCGAAGCTTAGAAATTGTAACTTACGATTCAACTCACGTTTGATTGTATCCCTTTGGTATTCATCCAAATCATCCCATTTGTTGACCGCAATCACCAATGCGCATCCTGCTTCTAAAATAAATTGAGCAATATGTGCATCTTGATCTGAAATCTCGCTATGCGCATCAAGCACCAATACAACCACATTGGCGTCCTCTATCGCTTGCAATGTTTTGATAACCGAAAACTTTTCTATGGTTTCATTAACTTGACCTCGGCGTCGTAATCCGGCGGTATCAATTAAAGTATAGTTCTTGTCTTTATGCTGAAAATCAATATAAATACTATCGCGTGTTGTACCGGGTTGGTCAAAAACAATCACTCGCTCTTCGCCTAGTAACGTATTGACCAAGGTCGATTTTCCTACGTTAGGCCGCCCTACAATTGCAATTTTAGGATGCTTATCTTGTGGTAACTCATCTGTTGTATCTGAAAAATCATGCAATACCCATTCGACCAAATCGTTAACATGATCGCCATGCATTGCAGATACAGCACAAGGCTCACCTAAACCTAATTCATAAAACTCAGCCGTTACGACCGAAAGCGCCATACCCTCTGTTTTATTAACCACTAATACAATTTTTTGCCCCGACTTCCGCAATTGTTCTGCAATAATTTTGTCATGCGCAGTAACACCTTGCCTTCCATCGACGATAAATAAAACTTTATCTGCTTCATCAATTGCTTGCAAAGTTTGCTTTGCCATGGCGTGCAGGATACCTTCTTTAACGACCGGTTCGAATCCTCCAGTATCCATAACCAAATAAGGCTTATCACCGACTCTTCCTTGTCCATAGTGACGATCGCGAGTCAACCCAGGAATATCAGCCACAATAGCATCCCGCGTCCGTGTTAAGCGGTTAAATAAAGTTGATTTACCAACATTCGGTCGTCCAACGAGAACAAGGGTGGGTTTCATAGTATTAAGTCACTCCTATCCATGGAGCACATTGCGTGCTCAAGAACAGAGAAGCCAGCAAAAGGTGAAATAGTAAAACGCTATTGAACTAAAAAAGTATCTACGGAATAAGAAATATCGAATCACTAAAAATTGGTACTAAACACAAACACTCCCCCTTTAGCCGTTTGCACTGCGAAGCCATCATATAACAAAGTAGGTGGTGCTTGTATACGACTGCCATCAGTTGCCGAACGTGCAACTAAAGTCCCATCATAGTTACGTAACAAATTCACAAACCCTTGATCATCAGCAACAATCACATATTGTCCTTGTATCATAGGCCGGGTCAATCTTTTACTTCCAAGTTTTGATTGTTTCCACATCCCTGCACCGCTAATCAGATCATATGCAGCCACAATCCCTTTTTCTTCAGTGACATACACATAATCTTTGTCCATCGATAACCCGGCACTACTGGATGATTCACGCGACCATATCTGTGTACCATCATTTAATACAAAACAACCCAATCTGCCTTGATATGCAACAGAGCACACAAATTGATTACTTACCACGGGCGAACTCGTAATATCCGTAATTCTTTCCAGTTCAGTAACACCACGAGGAAATGATACTGCCACCTCCCATCCTACGTTACCGTTAAGCGAACTCAACGCAACCAATTTTCCGCCTGGAAATCCGGCAAATGCAGCGCCATGCGCTAGTGTTACCCCGGCTGTACTTCGTACAGTAAGTGAAGGTGTTGCGCCTTGATAGACCCATTTACGCGTTCCATCGACAGCATCCAATCCAAAGATTCGTCCATCCAAAGTTCGCACTGCAACGATATTGTTATAGACTTGCGGCGGACTCAAAATCTCACTTGTAACCAATGACTGCCAAACCATTTGGCCTGCGTCATCATAGGCCAGTACTTCACCTTTGAATGTGCCAATTAAAACCAATTGCCCATCAACACTCACGCCAGCGGAAAACTTTCCATCTGTTTTAAGTTGCCAGAGTTGTTGCCCAGTTACCGCATCAAATTTTGTCACTCCACCCGTTTCATCAGCGACATATAATGCACCACTATCATAAGCCGTTTGAAAATACCCAATACTGCTTTCTTTAACTTTAGTTTTCCATTTTAAAGGAATCGCCTCAGCCGCTTTGAGTGCATCTAGCTCTTCTTTGTCGTAGACAATTTCTTCGTCTGTCACAAAAAAGTCAGATATGCCCGTGCTCATTGACTCCACCATGGGGGAATCCAGTGGATTGGGCATGCTACTACAACCTGCAAGTAAAAAAATCAGTGCTATGAAGAATCGGGATAATGGCCAGAATTTGGCGCTATTTATTTTCTGCACCACGTTTAATCAAGTATTTATTCAGCTTCACCCAATGCATCCAATTTCATTTGGACGATATTGTAGTAGTTATTGGTTTTATTTAATTTCCCAATTGCTTCCTGATAACTCAATCTCGCTTCGGAAAATTTATGGGTTGCAACCAAAATATCACCTTTGCGATCCAGATATAAACCCGAGAAACTATCGCCATATGGAACGCTAATTGCTCTTAATGCTTCATCATACTTTTCTTCATCTAACAGAATACCAGCAATCCTCAAACGAGCCAAATCATGCAAAGGAGCTTCCTTTGCATGGTCAACAACCCATTGCAAACTCTGTAGTGCCCGTTTAGCGTTACCCTTTTTTTCATCAGCTTGTGCTGTAATGAACGCAGCGCGTGGCGCATAACCACTTGACGGATAACCTGTCATCACTAACTGTGCCGCATCATTAATTTTCGTTGCATCATCCGAAACTTGAATTTGCTGCAATAAAGCATATAAATCAGCCGCTTGATGCGCTTGCTTTTGTTGATAGTATTCCCACGCTTTCATACCCCCCATGGCAAATAATGCAACGGTGAGTAGAACGGCCAACACCGTGCCGAATCTATTCCACCAAGCTTTAAGTCCGTCAATTTTTTCCTGCTCTTCAAGAGAATAAGCTGCCATGCTATGTTCCTAGAAAAATGATTAATTATTGTTTAATAAACCGCATCACATCGTCCAAGTTTAACCTGACTTGCTCAGATGTCTGACGTAATGATTTCACTGTAATTTGATTTGTTTTTACTTCCTCATCGCCAATGATCAAAGCGTAATAAGCACCGGATGTATCAGCTTTTTTCATTTGTGCTTTGAAGTTTCCACCACCGCAGTGCAAAACAACATCAAGGCCTTTATCCCGTAAAAATTCCGCACACTTCCAAGCATAATCACGCGTGTTTTCCCCTTGATGAGCAATGTAGCAATCGGGATTGAATTGCGCTTCTGCGGAATCATGTTCATCCATCAAAGCCAGCAAGCGTTCGACTCCCATCGCAAAACCACATGCCGGCGCTGACTTACCTCCAATCTGTTCAACTAAACCATCATAACGCCCGCCTGCGCATACCGTACCTTGTGCACCTAATTGATCGGTAACCCACTCAAATACTGTGCGATTGTAATAGTCAAGTCCTCTTACCAATCGCAAATTGATCGTAAAAGCAATCCCCTGGTCCCGCAAGATAGCTTGCAGTTCATCGAAATGATTTTTTGATTCTGAATCTAAATGCTCTATTAATTTGGGTGCATTCTCGATGACCTCCTGTAATACCGGATTCTTACTATCCAAAATACGCAAGGGATTAGTATGTAGTCGCCTTAATGCATCCTCATCCAGCTTATTACGATGGTGCTCTAAATATTCGAGCAAATGAATGCGATAAGCCGCACGCGCTTCGCTATTTCCCAACGTACCAATTTCAAGGCGCAAATCCGAAATTCCCAGTAACTTCCACAATCGCGAACACATGATCATCAACTCAGCGTCAGCGTCAGGGCCCCCATACCCCAATGCTTCAACACCGACCTGATGAAATTGTCGATATCGCCCTTTTTGTGGCCTTTCATGTCGAAACATCGGACCCAAATAATAAAGTCTTTGTGGACCGCCATATAGTAAGTTGTGCTCGATAACTGCACGCACACACGACGCAGTACCTTCAGGACGCAACGTCAAACTATCATTATTCAATTGGTCCGTAAACGTATACATTTCTTTCTCGACAATATCGGTTACCTCACCGATCGAACGCACAAACAAATCAGTCTGTTCGAGAATGGGGGTACGTATATTCCGGTAACCATACGATGCAAGCCATTGATGTATGACTTGTTCAAAGTGAATCCATCGATAGGTTTCACTTGGCAGGATATCATTCATCCCGCGAATAGCCTTGATGCTACTGACCATCAGATATGTTTTCTTGGATACTTTTCACTGACATAATTGGCAACAATTTGCCGAAAATCGCTGGCAATGTTATCACCTTTTAACGTGACCGTTTTCTGACCATCGACAAATACCGGTGCAACAGGACTTTCACCCGAACCAGGCAAACTGATGCCGATGTTCGCATGTTTGCTTTCGCCAGGCCCATTCACCACACACCCCATCACTGCGAGTGTCATGTTTTCCACACCTTCGTATTGTTCACGCCATATCAACATTTCATCACGTACATAAGCTTGTATACTTTCTGCAAGCTCTTGGAAATACGTACTAGTCGTACGACCACATCCGGGACATGCCGCCACCAAAGGAACAAAAGCACGCAACCCCATGGTTTGAAGAATTTCTTGTGCAACAATCACTTCCCGAGAACGAGAACCACCTGGCTCAGGAGTCAATGAAATGCGAATCGTATCGCCAACACCTTCTTGCAACAAAATGGCTAAAGCTGCAGACGATGCAACAATTCCTTTAGAACCCATACCCGCTTCAGTAAGTCCCAAATGCAGCGCATAATCACAACGCGCTGCAAGCTCACGGTATACCATGATTAAATCTTGCACACCGCTCACTTTGCAAGATAAAACGATTTTGTTACGATTCAGCCCGATTTCCTCAGCCTTAGCCGCGCTCTCTAGTGCTGATGTAATCAATGCTTCGCGCATGACATACTTTGCATCCTGGGGATTGTCGGAAGCTGCATTTTGGTCCATAATTCTTGCCAGCATCTCAGGATCAAGGCTACCCCAATTGACCCCAATTCGAATCGGCTTGTCGTATTTATACGCAGTTTCAATCAGCGTAGCAAATTGTTCATCACGTTTTCTTCCATGTCCCACATTGCCTGGATTGATACGAAACTTAGCCAATGCTTTGGCACATTCAGGATGAGTAGTTAATAACTTATGGCCATTGAAATGAAAATCACCAATCAATGGCACATGACACCCAATATCGTCAAGACTCGCACGAATACCCGGTACGGCAGCGGCCGCCTCCATTGAATTCACAGTAATACGCACCAATTCGGAACCTGCGCGCGCTAGCTGCGCTACTTGCTCAACGGTAGCTGCTTCATTGGCAGTATCAGTATTGGTCATTGATTGCACTACAACCGGCGCATTACCACCGATTTGGACGTCGCCAACGCAAACCCCGACACTCATTCTGCGTTTACGAGATAAACCATTCTCAGACATAATAAATAATTGACTAAACTACGTAATAATTACAAATTAGGAAAATCCCATAGCCCTGTTATTGCAGCTTAAACCGTGCAGTTCCATCTTGTTTTTTATAGGAATCGATATTAATCTCTTTGTCATTATAGGTGAGATTAACTCCAGATGCATTGCCAATCACGATACTAAATGGTTTCTTCCCTGTTAATACTTGTTCACTACCTTTTTTACGCATTTGTTCTAAAAGAGGCACACCCTTTCCATCTACAACTTTAATCCATGAATCAGCAGTAAATGTGAAATATAAGCTTCCTGTGTCTTCACTAGACAAGTTCGTTTTGGCAAATTTGCCTTCTTCAAGTGCTTCAAATTTATCCTCTGTGAGTGAAATAGCCTCCACAGTTTGGAGACTTTTCTTATCCAATGTTTCAAAAAGCTTTACGCCACCCAAAGATAAATCTTTCTTTTCTTCACGGTTTAAACTTCCAGGTACCTTATTGACCGGAAGATTGATTTCGCTTTTTGTTGAACCAGAAATCGGCAGTTGAATTTCCATCGACCCTTTTCCATTTTCTGATTTAGCACTTTTTTCAGTTGTTTCATCGATGGAACTTTGCAGCCAAGTGTTATTTTCCAGAATATAATAAGCCCCGAAAATCACCAGCAAAAGCATTACAATCGATACCAAACGACTGCCACCCAAGCCTTCTCTACGATTAGCAGAAAAAGATAATTGCTTATCTTTAAACGGTGTACGTTCTTGGACCGCAAGTATCGGTGAGGAACCTGGTAACGACTCTAATAATGGCGCAGGTTCTAATTGAACGAAGTTGGCGTAATTACGTACAAAACCACGCAAAAAAGTACGTCCAGGCAATTTATCAAAGTCCTCTTTCTCAATAGCCTCGACCTGCCTAACTGAGATTCGCAATTGCCGAGACACATCTTCGGTACTCAATCCTCTAGCCACTCTCGCATTGCGCAATACATGACCAACGCTATGTACGAAATTACCTGAATGAACATCATCATTTACTAACGCACCCGCACCAACACTGTTGTCATTTTCCAAGTTCATAGTTATGCACCCATTTTTATAAGTCGCAGTAGATTCAATCTATCTTTAAAACTAAAAAACTAACCATTCCAACTTCAACTAATTGATTTTTCCTTCTCGTACTGATATCGCTTCTCTTGAATCGGGAAATCGCTTTTGCAGCTGAAAAATATAGCTATCCGCGCTCATTTGATCACCGATGGCTTGCTCAATTTGAATTGCTAGTAAAAGACTTTCCGGGGTTGATGAATTGTTTTGCATTAATTCAACCAATTTTGATTTAGCTTCAACCAGCCGGCCACGCCGAAAATCCATATCAACCAGAGCCAGCAAGGCTGTGAAATAGCTAGGCTGTATTAATAGCGCCTTGCGTAAATACGCCTGTGCCTCATCGTAACGCTGGCGTTTGATTTCACAGATCCCAGCATTGGTTAATGCCATTTCTGGCGTTGTATACAGCGGATTCTGTATGGCTTGTGTAAATTGCTCAATTGCTTGATCCATTTGCTGAGAAACACGCTGACATAAGAACCAGCCATAATTATTGCGTATTTCAGCATTTTCCGGTGTTAATTTCAGGGCTTGTGTGAAATTCTGCAACGCCTTCGCATCGTCATTTAGCTTCATATTCACTAACCCCAATACATTATAAGCGGGTGCATAGTTAGGCTCGGCTTTCAATGCTTCATCAACCTCCTCCAGGGCAACATCCATCTGCCCACGGTTAAAGTACTCCCCAGCCAATTCGGTATGTACTTTAGCACTTTGGAGCGCACGTGCACTTTTCTCTTCTTTGGTAGGCTCAGCAACCCTTGGTTGCTGCACACAACCGCCGAATCCTAGAGCAAGGATTAACAAAGCTAATATTGGCACAATGATCTTCTTCACTTGGTGCAGTTATTGAAGTTGCATATTAATAGTCGTCGTACGGCGTGTTTTGTCTTTTACTTGCCCCGCCAGTTGGCCGCAGGCAGCAGCAATATCATCTCCGCGAGTTTTTCTGACCGTGACAACATAGCCAGCTTGCATCAAGATATCACGAAAAATACGAATATTCTCCGATGTAGATCGTTTATACCCGGAACCATGGAACGAGTTAAAAGGAATCAGATTAAACTTGCAAGGTGTATCTCGAACCAATTGAATCAATTCACGCGCATGTAGCGCAGTATCATTAATACCATCGAGCATCACATACTCAAAGGTCACAAAATCCCGAGGAGCTACGGCGAGATATCTTCTACAAGCCGCCAACAATTCTTGAATCGGATATTTCTTATTAATAGGTACCAAATGATCTCGTAACGCATCATTTGATGCATGCAAAGACACTGCCAGTGCTACTGGACAACGCTCACGTAGTCGATCCATAGCGGGAACCAATCCTGAAGTGCTTACAGTAACACGCCGCCGAGATAAACCATAGGCATGATCATCCAACATCAGATCCAGCGCCATGACCACATTCTCAAAATTGGCCAACGGCTCACCCATTCCCATCATAACGACATTACTGACAAGGCGCGCAGAATCCGGACTATCATTTGAAACTTGTCGCAAATCTTCTCGAAGTAACTTATTGGCAACCCATAACTGTCCGATAATTTCAGCGACAGTTAAATTACGATTGAAACCTTGCTTACCTGTCGAGCAGAAAGTACAAGCCAATGCACATCCAACTTGACTAGAAACACACAACGTGCCGCGACTTACTTCAGGAATAAAAACCGTTTCAATAGCATTTTCAGTACCAACCGACAACAACCATTTACGTGTTCCATCGGACGCAACATGATCAGAAATGACTTGTGGCGCTTCAATAACCGCTAAATCAGTCAATTTATCGCGTAAGCTTTTTGCCAAATCGCTCATACTGACAAAATCGATTGCACTGGATTGATGAATCCAGCGCAACAATTGCTTCGCACGAAAGGGCTTTTCCCCAATTCCAATACAGAAATCAGTCAACCCTTTTGCATCAAAATTAAGCAGGTTAGCAGTCACTATTTTCAACAAGCAATCAAATTACTAACGTGAATAAACATTCAGCGCAGGAAAGAAACAAGCAATTTCGATTGCTGCAGTTTCTGAAGCATCTGAGCCATGAACGGCATTCGCATCGATACTGTCGGCAAAATCAGCGCGAATGGTACCTTTGTCTGCCTTTTTAGGGTCAGTTGCCCCCATCAAATCGCGATTCTTCTTAATGGCATTTTCACCTTCTAAAACCTGCACCATTACCGGCCCAGACGTCATGAACTTGACCAAATCCATAAAAAAAGGACGATCACGATGCACTGCATAAAATTGTTCAGCATCGGATTGCGACAGATGCACCATCTTTGCTGCAATAATTTTTAAACCACTTGATTCAAAACGTGAATAAATTTGTCCAATGACATTTTTTGCAACCGCATCCGGTTTAATAATGGACAACGTTCTTTCAACTGCCATCAAATACTCCAATAAGATTCGTTAATTAATCGCTTATTTTAACAAAAATCTGTTATCGATTCGGAAAAACATCAAAACGATTTTGCACACATGCGCTTAAACAGAATAAATCCATTCCTCTCATCACGCATTCATTGAGCGACTTAAGCTGGTCGGCTGCGAAAGTAATTTTTGTTACGGTAATAAGCTTTATCATTGTTGTTTTTATCCCAATCGGGATACCCCAACAAAGGAACAGGCGTTAGATCAGCATTCGAGGAAAAAGACTCTAATAAATGCAATCTCAGCATTACATCCACGGCTGCCAATTGTTCCGGCACTGCTTGCTCAAAAAAACCACCCGGCACATGAAAACACATGCCCTTGCCGGTCATTCCGATATAGGGATTCAATGCTTTTTCATATAATCCATGACCAAATATATAAAAACGCATTTCCGACAAAACGGCTGAACGTTCATGCCAAAACAATTCCTCCCAGCAAAACTCTTTCAACATATTGATCAGCTTAACACTGCTACTCACGACGACAACACCCGACTCATCAAAAATTGTTGCAGCATCTCTTAGAGGGCCGCGTTGTTTAGAATTATGCGCAGATTCCATTTGCTGTGCATGAAAATGCAAATAATTCAATACGGATTTAGTCGTTGGAAATACCCGCCAAACCAATGCATTAAAAAAATCATGCCAATTACTGAAACGTGTAGGAATCTCTCCGGTTAAATAGATTTTTGTTTCATAACGCTCTTCGGCTCCTGCTTTACTTGCATGCGGAGGTACAAAACAAATACTTTTACCGGATTGTGTGCGCATTTCATAGCCTTTGAGCACATTCAAATGATTAAAATCGCCATAGGTTGGCCATTTCTGCATATTCTCAATGTATTCTTTAAACTGCAAAAATGGCCCAAACATAGGGGACAGCGCTATAAAATTGGCATTCCAAATTTGCGGTGACATGAACTTAAGTCGAATAAAAACCCAAAGCTATTGGTGCAATTGGACAGTATCTGTTTGGTTTTTTAAGCGCAAAAACTTTAATTGATGAAGGCCAAAATGAATAAATGCCAGTGCTGTAAAAATCGGCGCAAAAAAATTCAGCACGGGAACAAACTGCATCAATCCAGTCAGCAACCCCAATACCCAGAGAGCATATTTATTTAGCGTTACAACCGTTTTAATTTCTTGTTTATTCGCATGTTCCGATAGCGCATCATAACGAAACAATTGCTGGTTCATAAATGCCGCAGCAATAAAAGGAACGACAAACCCAACACCTATCGCCCACAAAGGCAAAGTAACAATCCAGATCACAATAAAAACACCACTGGCTAACAATGCATTCACCACACTACCAGTCACACCACCGCCATTTTCCCGCATGAGTTCTGGATAATTTCTATCAGCCACCAGTTTTATCAATGCTGGCATTACAAAAATAGACGTGATCATTAGGGTCGTAATAATAATCAAAGGGCCTATGATCAAGATGTGCAAAAAAAACTGGATGCTTGAAGCAAGCCACGGCGTTTGAATGCTAGCCAACCGCTCTCCAATACCAATCACATCAAATGCTTGATACATCAACACCGACAATTCATCCCAAAAAACATATCCAATACCGAACCAAAAGGTCATTGAAAGCATTAATGGCCAAATAATAATCCATGCAACCCTGAGCCCAAATAAATCGCGGAATGCACTAACAATTGCTATAAAAACTGAAGACATATTGATAAATTTTACTAATCGAAGGATGTTATTTTTAGAGTACGCACTAATGATACTATTGTGTGCATATCATAGTTTATCGGTATACTAGCCATCAAAAATATTTCTTATTTCTCTACGACGTGTCAATTAAGGAGAACGCATGAGTAATGCATTTTTTTATGTTTTTATTTATTTTCTTGGTTATTATGGTTCAAATGTTCTCAACATGTTGACTGTGCGCCCGCTCATTACCAATCGCTTTGTTGCCGCATTGGTTCCGGTTTATGGCTTTGCTTTTACACACGCCTATATGATTGTCAACAAGGCACCACCTCCAGGTATCACTACCGAATCCGCAATACTTTTTTCAGTCATTACACCGCTTGTGTTGGTAACGGTTGGCGCAATTTATTTTATGTGGCGCAGCAAAGACAAACGGGATGAGGATTTAACCGAAGCAACGCAATCAAGTATTGATCAACAAGCTGCTGAAGCTCGCACAGCAGAAATTCCTGAACAAGAAGCACAAGCATTGGAAAAACCCGAGTTATCCGATACAAAACAATCGTCACAGGATAGCAATAAAACGCAAAACTAGAACCGATCAATAATCACCCGTGATCTCGGTACTCAGAAAACTTTTATGTTTGGCGTATCTTCTCGACAATCACATGTTCCTTCTGCGCACTCAAGGTCCCCTGCTCAATAATCGCCAAAGTTAACCTTGAAATAGCGACTCGTTTTCCAGTCGCCTCTTCGGTCATGTCGGTTTGCCATACCTGTGTGCGCTTACCAACGTGTAGTGGAGTGCATGTGCCAATAACACTGCCTTGGGTTATTGCGCGAATATGATTAATGTTAAGTTCCAATCCAACCGCGCGGTATTTGTCTGGATCAATCGTCATCCACCCCGCCACACTGCCCAAAGTTTCAGACAAAACACAACTGGCGCCGCCATGTAAAATGCCAAAAGGCTGTGTAGTACGGTTGTCTACCGGCATACTTCCTTTTAAAAAACCCGTGCCGATTTCAGTAAAATGGATACCGATATGCTTCCCCATATTCGCATTACGCAGTCCTTCGAGATACTCAACCGTATAATCTTTAAACCAAATCGATGTCATTTTCTTAGCTTTATCATTCTTTTCTAAAAATCAACATACCACAAAACTCAATTCATTTAGCCTCAGAAACGCCAAAAACAAAAAAACCGCCATTTGGCGGTTTTTTTAAGATGCCATAATTTATGAATTAATGACCTTCTTTGCCGCCTTTACCACCATATGGACGAGGATCAGCACCTTCTTTCAAGCAATTACCATTGCCGTCAAGACCATGTGGGCATTCGACCGCTCCACCCTTCATCATTTTTTCATAATTTGCTTTTTCTTGCTCAGGCAAAGCTTGCTCAGGTCTACCACATGCTGACAGTCCAAAAACGAGTAACGCAGCTAAAAGAAGTGTATATTTCATTTATTTATCCCTTTTAAAAATATTTAACTTTAAGTTAGGCTCCGCAGTATATAACGAATTTGATAAATCGTTGCAATTTTTTCATTTGGCGAGAGCGCCTTGAAAAAAATAATTACATAAAGAACAAGACGTTACATCTACAGAGTCATTTAAATCTTCAGAGTAAGTATTTCATCCAACACTCGTAACACTCCGCTTCGCCAATTCGGCAAACTTAGTCCAAACGTTTGTTCCAGCTTTGAAGTATCTAATCGAGAATTTAATGGCCGCTTTGCCGGCACCGGATAGTCGGTGCTTGGAATTGCAATGAGCTGACTGGGTGGTTTAGTAAAATAGGTGTGTTCCCGCTCGACATACCTCAAAATAAACTCAGCAAACTCGTACCAGCTCGTGTGCTCTTTGGCCGTCAAGTGATATAGCCCAGACACCGCAGATTGAGACTTTAATGTACGCACTGTGTGAGCAGTCACATCGGCGATCAGTTCAGCGCCAGTTGGAGCACCGATCTGATCATTTACGATACTCAGCTTCTCACGCTGCTGTGATAAACGCAACATCGTCTTAATAAAGTTATTCCCATGCGCTGCATAAACCCAACTGGTACGAAAAATCAAATACTGACAACCGGATGCAATGATGTTGTTTTCCCCCTGCAGTTTGCTATTTCCATACACATTGAGTGGGTCAGGCAAATCCGTTTCATGATAAGGCTTATCGCTTGCGCCATTAAATACATAATCCGTTGAATAATGAATCAAGCAGATATCGCGTTGCTTAGCTTCTTGAGCCAACAATGCCGGTGCTTGCGCATTAAGAATATCGGCTTGTTCCGCATCGCTTTCGGCTTTATCGACCGCTGTATAGGCAGCCGCATTGATAATGACATCCGGCGCAACGCTTTGAATCGTCTGATGAACATCATCAAAACGCATCAAATCCCCGCATAATTCTTGACTGGATGAGCTCAGTGCCACTATTTCACCCAATGGTGCGAGGCTGCGTTGCAACTCCCAACCAACCTGCCCATTTTTACCAAATAATAAAATTTTCATGATGTACGTTGCTGGTAGTTTTTCTCAATCCATTGGCGATAAGCGCCTGTTTGAACATCTGCCGTCCATTGCTGATTATCCAGGTACCAATGGATGGTTTTACGGATACCGGTTGCAAAAGTTTCTGCTGGCCGCCAATTCAATTCACGTTTGATTTTTGTAGCATCAATGGCATAGCGCCGGTCGTGCCCAGGACGATCGGCAACATACGTAATCAGCTGTCGAAACTGCCTATCGGGATAGATTTCTGTCAAAAGATCACAAATCGTTTGGACAATCTCAATATTGGCTTTTTCATTCCATCCGCCAATATTATAGGTATCCCCAGGCACTCCCATCTCCAAAACCCGGCGAATCGCTGTGCAATGATCCGTCACAAAAAGCCAATCCCGAATCTGTAGGCCGTCGCCATAAACAGGCAAACTCTTTCCTGCCAACGCATTACAAATAATCAAAGGAATTAACTTTTCAGGAAACTGATAAGGCCCGTAGTTATTCGAGCAATTCGTGGTCAGTACGGGCAACCCGTACGTATGATGATAGGCACGAACCAAATGATCACTCGAAGCTTTACTCGCCGAATAGGGACTGTTAGGTTGATAGCCATGTGTTTCAGTGAATGCGGGCGCATGCGGCGCTAGTGATCCGTACACTTCATCGGTAGATACATGCAAAAAACGGAAACCAGATTGAGCCGCATGATCCAATTGTGTCCAATAAACACGAACGGCTTCCAATAAATGGAACGTACCCAAAATATTCGTTTGAATAAAATCTTCCGGACCATGAATCGATCGGTCGACATGACTCTCCGCAGCCAGATTCACGATAGCGCGTGGTTGATACTGTTTCAGAAGTCGCGTGATCAGTTCGGTATCACCAATATCACCTTGAAAAAAAATATGCCGAGCATCGTTTTTAATGCTTGATAAATTTTGTAAATTACCGGCATACGTCAATTTATCAACATTGACAACACCCTCATCACCCTGCCGCAACCAATCCAAAACAAAATTACTACCGATAAATCCTGCTCCGCCCGTCACCAGAATCATTCAAGTTCCTTTATTTATGCTTTTAGTACGTTCAAATCCCGTTAAACAGCACTTTTTTTACCTAGAAGCCTTCGTATTTTCCAAGCTTAATTATTTTTTAGCGTATGCCAAACTGGCAAAACCCCCATTTCCCCAGATTTTACTTGAAAATCACAATCGATACCGATGCCAGGCACCCAAATCAATCGATCCTCACAAAATAACAAAGGTAATAATTTCCGCTGCCATGGGGGCACAGAAGCTTCTTGTAATAAATTTTTCAAGCTGCGGCGCGGACGATTACACGCCGGTTTAAAAAATTCCCCCCCCACACGCGAACGGATCGCCAACAATCGGCTAGCTATTTTTTCGCGGCAAATACCCTGGTTCTCAGACCAGGAAAATTCAATTTTCCCATGTACATATTGCATTTCTTGTCCAATTTCATCATTCCAAACCAAACTGTCAGGACTAACGAGGTGTCGCTCGTGGGTTGGCACTGATTCAATTTTGTGCAAAATATATACAGCCCCTTTAAAACAGCGAATTTCGTAATCAGCCAAATCAACTCTAAGCTGCCCATCGTCACGCATCGACAGCAATTGCTGCGTTAAATTTTCCATTTTCCCAGTGTTGGGTAACTGTATTCCTTGACGTACTAAGGTATGCCGTAAAAGATTTTTCACGCGCGGCGCCCCTAATTGGCGCAAGCTACCTAAATCAAGCCGCCCGGAAACCGTACACTGCTCACTGTCTATTTCAGCCAATTCATCCAATAATGCGGAAGCTTCGGAAAGATGGCGACTCGTCCTTGTCAAAGTCTTGGCATAATTGATGTAGCGTTTTTTTAATACCGGCAATATTTCGTGGCGCAAGAAATTTCGGTCATAAGCCGTATCATCATTACTTTCGTCAACAATCCAAGTTAAATTGTTGCATTGCGCATAACGCTCTATTTGATGTCGTGATACGTTCAATAATGGCCTTAACAGCTTAGCTTGATGTTCTTGCTGTTGCTGCCGAATGGCTGGCATACCGCTTAACCCCCTGATTCCTGCACCGCGTAGTAGTTGCAATAACAAAGTTTCGGCTTGATCATCCAAGTGATGTGCCAGTACCACATAATCCGCTGCAACCTCACTGAAAACACGATAACGCTGCTCGCGTGCAGATGCTTCCAGACTCACACCACGTGCTTTATGGATATGCAAATAAGCCACCCAAATGGAAACACCGTAATCGTGGGAACGCTTACAACAAAACTGAGACCAAGTCGTTGCATTGCTACTGATACCATGATTGATATGCACGGCCGATAAGGTAAATTGCATTTGCTGGGAGAACATCGCCAACACGTCGAGCAACACGATCGAATCAACACCACCGCTCAACGCAATGCATAAATGATCGCCTTGTTTTACATACGTACGCAATACATGTTCAACCCGAACAAACAGCTCGAACAGTGGATGATCCGGCTCAGGTTTCTTTAAACGATCCATAGGCCATCAATCGTTCATGGCGTTTTTCCAGCAGCGTATCGGTAGAAAGATCTTGTAGTTTTCGCAACGATTCTTGCAATACAGTACTCACGGAATGCATGATGACCGTGTAATCGCGGTGGGCACCGCCAATCGGTTCAGGAATAATGCTATCGATCAAA
>ERZ1292625.824-Hain-H41-01um-R1-824-length-42010-cov-48_pt1 | contig 42010 bp, 50 predicted proteins | sample MGYA00564400_ERZ1292625 | MGnify/ENA primary metagenome ERZ1292625 (study PRJEB36523, sample SAMEA6512639) | groundwater metagenome | collected 2019-01-08 | study: AquaDiva: Metagenomics assemblies of 32 groundwater samples
GCGGATTTGTCCGGAGCGGATTTGTCCGGAGCGGATTTGTCCGGAGCGGATTTGTACGGAGCGAATTTGTCCAGAGCGGATTTGTACGGAGCGAATTTGTCCGGAGCGGATTTGTCCAGAGCGGATTTGTCCAGAGCGGATTTGTCCGGAGCGAAAATAAAGATCGCTCAAAAGGAAGAGCTAATTAAGGCGTTACAAATAAAAATTAAAGACTAAAAAAAACATGACTAATCAACCAAAAGAGGAATACTGCAAAGTGCCAGTAAGATGGCTAGAAACTTTGCTTAAATATTCCGAAGCTATAAGTGATCGCCCATTAGAAAAAGAAGATATAATGAAGGTTATAAGGCTTATAGGCTACTGCTCAAGCGCAAAAACAATTCTTAAATACTGCAAACATGAGTAAAAAGATTGAAATAAGGCCAGGAAAATTTGTAGAGGCTCCTAAGTTTAGATTAACTGGTGAAATTTGGGAAAAGGCATGCAATGAAAAAGCCGAACTCCTCTCTCTACTAAAGGAAGCACTGGATGAGTGGGAAGGTAACTGGATGGCTAGATGGGACGGCAAAGAAAGACCCTGGTCAAAGCATCCACGCATAGCGGAGATACGCAAGAAAATATCTAAAGCAGAGTAATTAATTAACAATAAATGTATGAAAATCAAGAAATGGCTAATATATGACGCAAGATACAATTCTAACCCTGATGATGCTGTAGTATTCTCGGTCTGTAGTACAAAAGAAGAGGCGGAGGAGGAAAAATCTGATTATGGAGACGACTGTGTAGTCGTGGAAGAAGAACTAGAAACAGCTTAAATCCTTAAAGCCTATAACACAAACTATATGACTAAGGAGGAACTAATACGAGTGATTGCAAAATATATAGCTCATAATTGGAACGCAAGCTTAGGTTACGGTAATGACGAAAACATAATAACAAGAGCTTGTGATGAGTTAGGGTGGTTGCTGAATCCAGCAGGAATTACTACTAAAGACATTATTTATAGCCACCAAAATATCATCCCGTAAGGTGGCGGGGGTAACTAAAAATATATGAAAATACAGATTGAATTAGATACAATAGACGTGAGAAGGCTTAAAGCGTTGCTGGAGCTGTGTAGAGAAGAAGACCTCCTTAATTTGCAGGCTTACGATTCAATAAGTAAGGCTAATCAGATAGATGACGCATGGAAGGCACTTCCAATCCTAGACAGAATTTGCTCAACACCGACTCAAGTTTAATCCGCAAATTACACGCCCCTAGCGGTAGGCGTATAAACTAAAAATGTATGAAAACTAAAGAAGAATTGCTGAAGGACTGTATGCAAACCGTCTATTTTGGCAACGATTCCAGGGAGAATCTTCAAACAGAAAACTGCCTAAGGTCTCTAGTTGAAGTACTAGCGGATATTCGAGATATACTTGCTAACCAAAAGAAAGATGCGAATTGACAGAATCTACAGTGCGCCATCAGCATGGACGTTCACGATAAAGCCTATAGCAGAATTGCTTTCGAGATACGTTGGGAATGGAAAGAATTGGGTGGATCCGTTTGCTGGAGAAAATAGCCCTGCTGAAATTAGAAATGATATAAATCCTGAAAGAAAAGCTGACTACCACATGGATGCGAAAGATTTCTGTGAAATGATAAAGGGGACATTTGATGGTGTATTGTTTGACCCACCATATTCTTACAGACAAGTCAGTGAGCATTACCTTGAAGTTGGGAAAAAAGCTACTTCACTGGATACGTCTATGGCTTTTTATAGTCGAGCAATGAATCCTATTGCAAATAAAATTAAAACAGGAGGATATGCAATAAGTTTTGGCTGGAACAGTAACGGATTTGGCAAGAACAGGGGGTTCAAATTGATAGAAGTTCTCCTTGTCGCTCATGGCGGACATCATAACGATACGATTGTGGTAGTTGAGCGAAAGATACAATCACAAATGTTTTAACCCAAATAACCCCATGACAGAGAAAGATATTGAACAAGAAATGGCAAGGATATACGACGAAAGAGGAGGAATACATTTCCCCACGGATGAAGAATTTGATTTATTAGAAATGGAAGCGATAAATAACTTAAATTATTAAACCATGTTCCCACAAAAGAATTGGATAGGTAGACTAAGGGTTTGGTTCTGGAAACGTGTTTTAGGGAAATGCTATTTTCACAATTGGAAATTATGCACCTGTGAGCCACATTCTTGGGACACAGATGGTTCGGTAATGAGATTTTGTACTAAAGGACAACATCATATATGAAAAATTGGCCACTAGCAATTAGGGATGAGTCTGGATTGATAGCATGGATTGACTTTAAAGGATACTACCATGTTGGAAGAGGTAAGAGAAAGGCTGCGGTGAATCAATTACTCGCTTACTCTAAAGCTTTTGTGGCATTATTACCTAATACCCCCACTCATGACTAAAAATGAAGAATTGCTAGATCAACTCTATAGACTCGAAGGAGTCTTGGGAAAATATAATTGTCAACACGGAGGAACAGAATGCGACTTTCAAACAAATTGTCACCGCTTAATTAGAGAGGAAATTGAATTTCTAAAACCCTAATAAAATGACTAAAAAAGCAAAACATCGCATTTCTTATGAGACGTGGTCAAACTCCCAACTCTCCGTCGCTAAACACTACGGAGGCTGTGTACTCAATGGCAAACACTATGTCTTAGATTATAAAAACTGTAAAAAAGAAATCATAAAAGGAGAGCTTAAATATTTTCCTGACCTAATAGAAAAATAAGATAATTAGCCTCAAGGCTAAATTTAGCCAATCGACTAAATAACTATAATAATGAATATATCACTCTCTCAATGTCCAGGGTGTTTCTGTATGACGAAAACCATCAAAGGATTATGCGGAAAATGCAAAACAGAAAAGCCACGAAAAGAAATTAATAGAGAATTCAAGAAAATGACAAAACAAACAAACACTCTAATCCAGAAAGCCGCAGATGATCTGCTTGAAGATATTTGCTTCAAAGGCAAGGTTCCATCTGGATACACCAAGGAAATTAAGAGCTTGATAGTGAGCAGCATGAAGGATGTTATTGACCAATACTTGACCAGTCTAGTGCAAGAGGTAGCAAATAGGCCTCTAGGTGATCGAGACGCATGGAAGGTGATTTTAGAGGCCAGATCAGAGTTGAATTTTCCTTTACCTAAAATACATGAACTGTGAAAACTGCCACGCTAAATGTAAGGCTGAGTGTTGCGGAATAGTACCGTTACCAAGAGAAACGGTGGCTAAATTCTCATTTGTTAGGGAGCCTGTTAATCGTCAGGATATTGGAGATGTAGTTTTTGCCACCGATAAAGATAATTATTGTTGTTATCTAGGAGAAGATTTAAAATGTACAATTTATAATGATCGCCCAGAGGTTTGCAGGAAGTATGGAGACGAGAGCTATCTTCTAATGACCTGTAAATGGCAAGGATTTGATGGCAGAATAAGGGATAGGGCTGAAAGAAGAAGGATACAAGCCGAACAAGAGAAAGATCAAATCAGAGTTTTAAAAGACTTTAAGAAAATCGCTCATGAAAAAGAAACTAAAAAATAGACCGTACTACAAAAGAAAACTCGATGAGGTTTTTAGCCTTTATGTTCGCCAGAGAGACGGCCAGTGCGTACAGCAGGGGCTTAGCAATTGTGCTGGTGGATTGACCGCTGGACACCTTATTACAAGGGTTTGGGAGAGCACGAGATGGTCGGAACAAAACGTATTCGGGCAGTGCATGGGACACAACATGAAACATGAGAACGATCCGCACGAATTTATCCAGTGGTATATCAGTGAATTCGGACTCGAAACTTATGAAGAACTTTACCAAAAAGCCAGGGATCATTCGACTCATTATTCCAGAAGTGATTTAATTGACTTGATCAAGGTTTATAAAAATAAATTGAATTAACTTAAATAACCATACTTTACCAATTAACTCAAAATAGCAAATGCGCACTTTAACAATCGAAAAAGCAAACAATGGTTACATCCTAACTGATGAGAATGATAATCTGGATAACGAAACTACCGTAGTGGAAAGCAATGATGAGAATGAAGGATTAATCGAATTACTTAATATCGTAGCTGAATGGACGGGCTACACTTATGACAAGTTTGGCACTAACAACCTGAAAATCACTATGGGAAATCCGGGACATAAATTAGAAACATGAAAAATTAATAAATGAATAGTTGTGAGCAAGCCACCCTACAACCAGCTTTCAGAACTTGCTACTAAACTAAATGATCTGAAAACGCAGGGGCGAGTAAGTTACCTGTCTGGTAGTTGGAAAATCGAGGAGGATGGTGTGAAAATCAACATCAATCTGGTTGCTCATAGCGTACTTAAACAAATCAACGTATTCATAAGCAATGAGGAGATTGACAGCATAACGGAGAAAGTTATGGCGAGGATTATGGACGCTATCAAGACATAGGCTATGCACTTTCTGGGGTAATCTATGCAAATCTGCTCATCATCGATGAGATTCTTTACGGTAACATCTTGACTTTAAATTAAGCGCATTATATATAGAGTATATATTTAATAACGATTAAACGTATGAAAACAGCAGTGATTATGCAAAGAGAAATGAACGGTTTACAGATTAGACAAGACAGCAAGACGACCTTTTTTAATGCTACTGATCTTATTGAGGCCTATAATAAACAATTTAATGAAAGCAAGAGAATACAAAATTATCTCGATAACGAGGCTACGAAAAGATACCTGATTGCGCTTATGCAAGCCGAAAATCAGAATAGCTCCAATGAGAGTGATTTAGAAAATGGCTTATTGACGAGCAGGAGAGGTAAGTATGGAGGGACATGGATGCACCCATACCTATTTATAGATTTTGCAATGTGGTTGAGTCCTGAATTCAAAGTAACGGTAATTAAATGGGTTTACGATAATCTTATAAAGACGCGCAATGAAGCAGGAGATTCGTTTTTGGAGGTCAATGATGCTCTTTTTGAATTAAAACCGAACTCTCCTTATTATATTTACTCTAATGAGGCAAAGATGATAAATAAAATAGTTTTTGGCACGCCCGACTCTGGTCAAAGAAACTTGGCCTCAGAACAACAATTATCCTTGTTAAAGTCCCTGCAAAAAGCTGACGTTGAACTTATAAAAGAAAAAAAAGACTACTTTGAAAGATTCAAAGAACTTTCACGGCTGAAAAAATACCTGTAAGCTGCACATATAGCAGGTGGACAATGTGAACATTTAACATGCTACATCTGATTAAAAAGAAGCAACAAAATTATATTATTTTTTCATCAAGCTTGCAACCTTTTTTCGTAATTCTCCAGTGCCGTTCTCCTGATAGAACAATACCCCATCTCGAACCATCTCGATTACCGGCGCTATGCGTTTACAGTAGTCATCCTCGTCCTCAACAGTACCCTCCATCTCCATCAATCGGTACAAACAAATCTGCAAATAGTTGTAGTATTTTTGCTTGAGTTCGTTCTCACGAGTAGATTTTTCCATAGATTATAATGAAAAACTCTCTTATCGCTTTAAGCGGTAAAGAGAGTTTTCCTACGTAGAATAGCTTAGTGAGCGTCTCCTGATGTTTGTACATGTTGTCAAGTGCCAGAAGGCTACAAGCTAATCTAAGACTCTACTTCTCTACGCTAGAAAAGCAATCTTTTATTTCCCAAGTAACCCTAATCTGTCAAGTGCTACCAAAAATCTTTCCTTGGTTACATTACCAACCTTCTGACTGAAAACATCCAAGTCAATGAATATTTGTTCTACCGTTGCGTCACCAATAATCTGTTGAGGATTGTCCAATTTTAAATTAGCCAATTTGTTTTTAGCTTTATCAAAAGACTCTTTGGCAAATTCTGAAACTTGTGGAGTAGTCATGTTGATTTTATTAAGAAATTCATAAGGTGAAGTCCAATATTCAAGCACCTTTTTTTTATTCCAACCATTCGGATAAAGCGTCCATGTTCCGGGCAAATGTTTTATAATCACTTCCCAATGACAATGCACACTGCCTGTACCGGATTTGCCACATAGCCCAATCACGGTATTGAGATCAACTTCATCACCCTCTTTTACATTTACCTTGTAAAAGTGTGCGTACCTTGACCACACCTTTAATTCTTCATGCCAAATTACCAAAAGATTGCCCCAGCCTATACCGGCATTTCTTGAATAAATGACTTTGCCTTTTGCCATCGGTTTAATCTCCAATTTAAAATCTGCACTTGCGGAATTTCCCGAATTGAGATCTTCGCCGCAGTGCCATGCCTGCCATTTCCCCTTCTTATAAACAGGTGCTAAAAAACTGTAGCCGGTTTTTCTTTCGTCAAGCATTGGTGTTTGTGCAATCATAGCAATTTCTTTTAGATAATTGATTTATGAATATACTTGAATTATAATACACTCAACACTAGATAAAGTAAACATGGACACGGCAAAACTTCAATCATGGTTAATCTCTGTCATTAAAGGCATTGTTTCCCATCCTCAAGAAATTACAATTGAAAAAATAGAAGACGATATGGGGATTCTGTTTAACGTAAACGTCCATGAAAACGACAGGGGCAAAGTAATTGGAAAGGAAGGGACTATAGCCAACGCTATCAGAGTGATTTTAAGATCAGCCGGACGCTTATTAGATGTTAAAGTTTCCATGAAAATAACCGTACCCGGATCAAATTTTAAACCTAAAGAATAAAATTAAAGTTGTAGTAATTTAGTTTCAGCTTCCTGAATGGTTACACTTTTTTCAACCTTCATTGCCCGTGCTAATTTTTCAACTTCCTTTCTAGTTATTTTATCAGACTGAATCGCCTTGGCCATCAGTATATCTATTCGAGTGTACGAATCATGTTCCTCGTTGTTTATCGGGACTAAGTTTTCATCACTATTATCGCCACCCGCTTTTACCGGCACTATATGTTCCAACTTATATTCGGAAATATCTTCTAAAGGAATGTTCATCTCTTTCATCTTCTTCCTTTTGTATTCTTCAGAACCGCCTTTTTCAGTATATTTAATACCGTAAAACCTTTGTAATTCAACCAGATTCCCCTTTACTATCCCTAATTTTTCCTTAGTGGTTAAAGCCTTCCAAGCATTGCCCGGATCAATAAAAAAAGCCTTTGTATAATCTGATACTAACCCTAAACCACTCCTGTCTTTTATTTTCTCTTTTCCCGAATCCTCAACTGTTAAATCTGGAGCGTTAGCCTTTTTCAATTGCTGATAAGCTTTTTGACCTTTATCGGAAAGTTGATCGTACAGCACTAAAGCTTCATCAGTTTTACCTTCCTCTTTTAGTTTTTGAATAGCGTGATAAGTTGGAAAAACTTTTAATTGTTGATACAATTTTTTATCATTTGCTGAAAGATCATCATAAATGGCCAAAGCCCTTTCGTCTTCTCCCTCCTCAACCAACTTCTGTATCTCGTCATAAACGGGTTGAATAGTCTCAAGAGATGCACCATTTTTAATCTTATTTAAGTATGTCTGTCCACTTTCAGAATTATATACTCCAAAAAGTAGAGCCTGTATCACGTCGATAGTACTCGTGGTATCAATTGCAAATTTAACTTTTCCACTACTGGTAACTACTTCTCCTCCTTCTATTAAAGCGGCTACAGCACCAGCAGTCTTCTTGAGTTGCGAAGATGCGGGTACTAAACCATATAGCGCAAGAGAAATATCACCGATCTTGTCCTCCAGACTTCGCGGCTTGCCGTATTTGTCAGGAGTATTCATTATTGCCTTAGCCGTTTCATATGGCAATTTAACGGATGGCGGAGCATCAAACCTAAATGAAGGTATCAGTTCTTTTGGTTTCATATTGAAGGCTCGACCAATCGTATAAACAAAAGCTAATCCCGCTAAGGAATATCTCAATAACGCTGTATAGTTTTTATCCTTTGCTAAACCTGCTAAAAATTCAGTCTGCTTGATAGTGAAATTTTGTAATTGAGTAATCGTCTTGGGGATATCGCCGCCCAAACCCACCGGCTGATCTATTACTCCAAATTGAAACTGCGTTTTTCTCACCACCTCCTTTGCATATTTTCTCGCTTCTTTCTCAAGATTCGTCATTTCAACGGTAGTATCGCCATCAATTTTAGTAGAATGTTCAGCAATATATTTTCTCTTTGCGCCAAAGTAAGCAGCTCCACGATTGATTCTTTCACCCAGCTGCATTGGTCCGTACAAGATACTATCGAGCATTTGAATGCCCTTCTTTCTAGCACTTAAAATCCTATCGCTTATAAAACCACCGTCTAAAATACCTTCATCAAATAACTCTTGATGAGCTTTTAAATCGAACAACTTAGCATAACCAAGAACCGTATATTTTTCGCCCAGTACTGCGTAGGTATTGGCTCCTTGTGATAAATTACGCAGGGCAGAACTGAAATTAAGACCTAATAGTCCTCTCGAAGTCATACGCCTAAATGTTCCAGTTAAGGCAGTTACCGGTCTTTGTCCAAATTTATAACCAAAGACACTTTTGACAAAATTATCAATCAGTTTATCTATGTCGGTCGGTCTCAAATTTACCTGATTAATATACTTCTGAAGATATTTCCACTGCGACTCTTCTATGTTCGAACTTCTTAAATCCGCGCCAGCTTTCTTTTTTATCGCATCAAGCGCTGGATCCATATGAACCTTTCTAGTACCCCTCTTTACATACGCCTCAAGAGCCGCCCAAGTGTCATGCTTATATCCTAACGCTCCGAGCCTTGCTAGCAAAAAAGGATCATATACCTGCCCGGGAATTTTATTTGCAATAATTTTGGCTAAATCCTCATCAAATTCCTTTTTAATAAGCTGCTCATCAAATATATGAGTAATGTAATTCGTGATAGTTTTGTCTTCTGGTAAGTTCAATCTTACCGCCCAGTCTTTCAACCATGTCTTAATTTCAGTAGCTACAGCAAGCTCGTCATGATTCAGTACTACAGATTGTCCATCAAGGTAATCAAAAATTCTTTCATTAGACTCTTTTGGTACACGCTTAACCCAATCAGTAATTTTCTCTAAATTCTTGGGAAGTTCTTTTACATACTCGTCGTAGCCTTCCCTTATAAGTTTTGCTTCTTTTTCAAAACCAATTTTCTTTAAAACATTTTCCGGAGTACGCAAATAATCAAAGAGATTAATTTTGTCCTTTACGTTAGTAGGAGTATTCTTTATTATTTTATCCAATGAAGAAACTTCTTGAGCATATTCCTTGTCCCTTTCTATTTCTCTCTTAACATCTGCCATTGCCTCCTCCTCATAAGCCCTTCTAGCCAATTCTTCCGGCGTAAGCTTTTTGTCTCCACCTAGGAATGCGAACTTATCCGTTTTCAAGGCTGTGGTAGGCAGTAGCCCAAACTTCCTTCCGCTTGTTTCAACCGTAGGAGCTTCACCTCGTACCATTGCTTTAATTTCGGGAGTGAGTCTTATACCCTGCTGTCCTGCGGATTTCTTGGTGGAAATGTCGAAGGATTCTGCTGTTGAGCCCAACTGCACACGATAACCTTTATTCCTATACTCTTGTAACCTAGTAGGTGAATATAACCCCTCGGCCACTAATTCACCATTTTTATATGCCCTCACTAATTGCTTTTCGATTTTACCTTTTTCGACTGCTCTGAACTTTCCATCTCCGAGGATGTCGGTGATGATGTATCTATCTCTGCTTTCTCCCGCAATTTCAAGGCCAACCTTTATATTCTTAGGTGTCAATTCTGTCTTTGTTACCATACTTTCCGTAGCAATATTCCAAGCCTTATCTTTCTCTATCGGCAACCCCATATCCAATACCTCTACTTTTGCACCAGTTAAATCTTTGACTATATTGCCTACTTGTTTGTCGTAAAGATTGTTAGCCCACTCGCCACCGAACTTTAAGCCTTCACCAGAGAGAGTGCCTGATTCTTTGGCCATTATAGAGTCGGCAAGACCTTTACCGAGAACTTCGTCGAGTTTTTTGCCAATCCAAGAGTTTTGGACAGGGGTAAATCTACTTTGAGATGGTTTTGAAATTACACCATTTTTATCTACAACCATTGTTCCAATACTATCCCCGCCTCCTTTTGGTGTTAGTGTAATGGTTTTACCCTCTTTACCAGAAGTCCATTTTGCCTCGTCTAAGTGTGTCGCCAAATTATACCTCGCACTAGTCTGCTCACCATTTATCCATGCAAAGTAATCTGAGTTATTGTCTACTGCTTCTTTTAAGGCTCTCTTGATGGAAAGTTCCTGCCAGTTTTTGAGGAGGGAGTTGTTGGGGACACTTCCATTTTTTGTAGTAGCAATATTGCTGTAATACCATTTATCAGTTAAATCTTTTGGCACACCAGCGTCCTCTAAAACTTTCACGCTCCAAACACCCTCGTCTTTAGGGACAGGATATTTTGATTTTATTTCAGCATTGAAGGTTTTTTCCGCTGGGTTGATAAATCCTTTTTGCCTTCCCTCCCTCGCCCAATCGCTCTGCAACTCTTCCATGAATTCAACTTGACCGTACTTCTCTGTATCGTATATTTTTCTACGTATATGAGATATAGGATTTGGAATATCTGGCCAATGGGAGGAGATGAACTCACCTTGTTTACTTATAGCATCTTGAATATCCTTTGGCAGTTCATCAAATTCAATCATTTCATCACCTTTCATTATTACAGCATCACCAGACATATCTTGTTCTATAGAATATCCCTTAGGTTTTAAAATTGATTCCGGACCTGGTGCCTTAATAATTATCTCCGAATAGTCTCTGCCTCCTGGAAGCACGAGATTGCCGCTACCGAATTTGGTGTCGCTTCTCTTTGTTATCTGTTTAGCAATGAAGTCATAATCGCCACGATATTTATCGTGTAAGGCATTCATTCTATTCCCAACGGCATCTAATTCAGCCTGTTGAGTTGGTGTTCTGCCTTCTCTTGGATATTTAACAACCAGTTCTGTTGACCTGTCGTTTAATTTATCAAACTCAGCCTGTGCTTCTTTTACACCTTTGAATTCTCCACCCAATACTGTCTCCTCTGTCCCATCTAGTTCAGGCGCAAATGGTTTGCCCTCCGCCACTACAGACTGACCCTTAATATTCTGAAATTGATTCTTGATTACGACGTAAGTCTCTCCGTCTTGGAGAAGAACTTTGTTACCTTTGAGTTCGTAAGGCGTGAGAGCTTCGCCTTCTGGAATTATAACCTTATTACCATAAACATCAGTAGCAGGTACGTCACGTTTAAGCTGAATATCTGGGTATTTTTGTGTTATATCTTCGGCAGTTAATCCCCTAGTGCCTCTTAATGTTTCGGTAAAATGATCCGGCAACGGCGCAGCCTTCTCTATTCCGGGACGAGCTTTACCATCTTCCAACCCCTTTAAACCAATAAGCCTAGCCTCCTTGACGCTTCCGTTAATAGTACTGAAACTCTTTTGTACAAATTCGCCAGAAAACTGCTTAAACCTATCTAGCAAAACTTGAGAGCCTTCTCTGCTAAATCCTTGTTGTCGCAAGTCTTTTAGAGTTTTCTTCTCTGCTTCCTTAACTGCTTTTATTTCTACCGCTGTTGAAATACCCGCACCAATCAAGCCAACCGTACCGGAAATCCAAGCAGTTTTGAAATAATCCTGCAAAGTTGGCACAGCTTTATCATAAGAAATATTCTTAATCAACCCTGTTGAAAACTGTTCAGCAGTTTCAGTTAAGCTTTCAATAAAACCACCAGCTATGATGCCGGCAAACCTATTTACAGCCTGTTTGCCCCATAACTTGCCAATAACCGCTTCGAAACCAACCTTATTTAAAAAATATGAAACTGCTGCCGAAGGAACAGCCGTCAAGGCCGCTTTCGTAGGATTACCAGTAGCCTGTAAGGCTTCTTGATAAATATCTGCTCCGGTTGCCACAGCATATCCCTTTAGCATTAACTTTACGGCCGGCAACCCTCCTTTGACACCAACAGCTATTATTGCAGCAACCTGTCCCGTTCCAGCAGCAAGTGCCGCAATATTTTCATCTTCAATATTGCTAGCGAGCTCTTGCTCTTTTTCTCCAATGTAATCGTAAGCATCTTGTAGGGCGGCTCTTACTGGATCATCCTGCGAATCAGCTTTAGTGCCGAATAAAGATCTTAAATTATTCACAGTTTCCTTGTACTGATCTATCGCAAAAATAGCCGATCCCAAACTTACATCCTTTAAAACTTTTATAGTGGAAGTCGCCAATCCAAGCCCAACATCCTTAATTCCAGAAACTATCTCCTTTACGTCCGAATCTGTTATTCTGTTGTAATCTGTAAACATATTTGCAGCATCTTTGTCCACCTCCTTTGATTCAAAGCCTCCGGTTAATTCATTAAAAATATACCCATGCTTTCCTGCATATGCCTGTGGATTTTCATAATATAATTTCTTGTCCGGATCAGGAATGTTGTAATTTTTCCTCTCAAAATCCCCCTGCTTGAAAAACGTATATTTTTCGTCAGGACTATAATCATCCACCTTTTTACCCTGAACAAGTGGCATTTTCAGCGTTCCCGATTCATCTGGTAAGACTTGCATTTCCGTAGGCTCAATCTCGGCTGTCTTCCCCAACAATGACTCCAATGGCAGTTTTTTTATAGCCTTGACCGCCTTGATCCCCTGAGTTATTCCAAACTTTAAAAAATCCAACATAGCCATTATTCGCTTTTTGTTAATTATAAATCTTCCTTGGTTGCTTTAGCCTTTCCAGTAGCCTTACTGCCGAACAACTCCTTTACCTCCTTTTCACTTAATTCCGAAGTGCTTTTAACCACTCTCCCAAATTTAGCCAAAGCCTTTTTCTGTTCAGACGGTGTTAATTTTAAATTACCAGTAGATTTTTTTGCCTTTGCTTCGGGCTGGCCGAAAGCAAAAGCTGCCTTTATCGAATCCGGAAGTTCAGGAGTAGCACCGGATATATAATCCTTAACCTTTTGAGCCGTCCAAAGCCCTTTTACCTTACTGTTTAATTTATAATTACCTTCCGGAAATGAATCTGCCGAAGCCATGGTGATATCTGTGTGATAACCTGTAGCTCCTATAGTTGAACCGGTACGGCCCAGTTTTCCAATTTCCTGTCCTGCCTCAACCTTCATTCCTTCAAAAATATCACCATTTACAGAATTTAAATGAGACAAAAATATAAGATTACCATCCTCTAATTGAATAGCCACCTGATTGCCAAAACCACCGTTTTGATTGGTTCTTATACCCGGACTTCCCGGATCCTTATAATCAGCCACTACTTTTACCACCGTACCCCCTTTTGGAGACTTTACAGCAGAGTTTGGGGTTGCAGCGAGATCTAACCCCGGTTTCCACAAAGAACTCCCTAGGCCGGTAACAGTGCCCTTCCCTGTCACTAGGTTTTCAAAGTTTCCCGATGTAGACTCCGAAGATGTGCCCGTATAAACAGACCCACCCGGGGATCCCGAGGTCTCCGTTTTAGTTTTTCCTACGATTATATTCTCAATTCCAAAGCTTCCATCTGCCTTTGTAGTCGCTACAGGCTGTATCCTATTCCCTTTTTCATCCGTAAAGGCGGGCAGAAAAGAAGTTATGGGATCCTTAATATTTTCCTGAATAAATGAAATAAATCCAACCGGCAGTCCTGCCTGAATTTCCATATTCTTAATATCTATTAGCATAGAAGGTTCTAAATCTTCATACTTCACATTACCCTCCTTTAGCAAATTGGCCATTATTTGTACATTTGCTCGGTAATTATCCTGCTTTCTGTCCACGTCCGTCTTCTCGGAATCCTCAACACCTTTAACCAAATTTATCATTGAAACAGCTCTATTAAATTTATTTTGATAATCCTGTTGAGCGTTGTCAATATCTTGTCCAGCAAGACTAACCATTGTATTTAGAACACCATATTTAGTATTCAGCTGTCCTGCAATCGAATCTCTTTCGACCAAAAGGTCACGTCTCTGCCGTTGATATTGTAATTCCTCCGCCGACTGCCTCTGTCTAATTTGCCTTACCGAAACACGCCTATTCTCTTCTTCCGGCATTAAAGAGGAAAAATCGGCATCAAGTTTCTTTATATCAGCATCAAATTGAGCTAAAGAAGTCTCTAATTCACCGACTCCCAACTCAACCCTTTTATTAGCAAATTTCTGCTCCAAGGTCTCAGTAGTAGCATCCTTCTTATCCTCCAGCATTTCAATCAATTCTTGTGTAAGACTGGCCGAGGTGGACAAATCAATCTTGTTCGTTTCTTCTTTGATAGCCTTTAATTCATCTTCTTGCGTAGTATTTGCCTCATCGTTTATGCCTTTGAGCTCATCCTGTACATTTTTCTGATCTGGCGCAGAAGACTTAGAGGGCTTTTTATTACCTGGTCCCCAATACGACTCAAAAGCCTCGCGCGATGATCCCGAATAAGAATCTCCTGTCAAACTTTCAACAGTTTTATTCTGGGTTTCTTCAATAGAAGTCTTTTGGGTTTTCTTGGTAGAAGTTTTGGGATTGGTCATAATATTCACTCCCGATTCTGTTTCCAAGGTACTGGGATTAATGTATTTCCCCTGATAAGCACCGGACGTTTGCTTGTAGTACTTCTGCCCATTGATCACTTTAAACTCTCCTTGATCATCACTTGAAGACACTTGCCCATTAGTCATAATATTTCCCCCCGATTCCGTTTCTAACGTGCTAGGATTGATGTATTGCCCCTGATAAGCACCAGATGTTTGTTTGTAGTACTTCTGTCCATTAATCATTTTAAACTCTCCTTGATCATCTTTCGACGTTGAGGCTCCAGAAAGATAATTTTTCATATTATTCTGTTCTTGAGGAGTAGCCTCAGCGAACGTACCATAAATAGCAGAACCCGGCGTCATTGCCAATTTAACCCTTTCAGGATCAGCAAAATCAGGACTATAACCTTTTTTGATTGCCCACATAGATAAACCGTCGGGATCAACATATGTTTGTCCGGTCTTTTCTTTTTCCAGGTATATCTTTTTAATTTCATCATAAGATTGGCCTTCACCAGTTTTATATACCGGATAATTACCATTTGAACCTGAAAGCTGTTTTTCTACCGATTTTTTCTTGGCCATTATATGTAATTTGTTATGAAATTATTTCAATTAATAAATTTTTAAGTGATTCCAGCCCCTTAACTCCTTTAATCTTCGTTTTCAGTTCTTCTACGTTACGTATTTCTCTCCTTTCTTCTCTGCGCTTAATGTACGCCTCTTCTTTTTTTATAATATCCTCGATATTCATTTCTTTAATCCTTAACACCGGCTGATTTTCTATTATTTTAATTTCTAGTCCTATCGTTGAGTGATAATTCTCTGCCGTTTCAATGTACGGAAACTCCATAGAGTTATCACCATCACTCATTCCTTGTATTATTAAGGTTTTCGGATTGTAAAATATTTTTTTCATATTAAGAATCGTAAATAGTAGTAATTATTTGCGCTCCACTAGTGCCAGCACTTCCAGCTACGCCCGCTCCACCTCCGCCCGACGCTCCACCCGCTCCACCCGCTCCACCTGTATTATTAATCGTTCCCGAATTAGTTAAAGATCCTAAACACAATATAATTATATCACTACCATCTCCGCCCACTCCACCAGCTCCACCTACGCCAGTTCCCGCTCCACCAGATCCACCAGCTCCACCAGCCCCCCCATGCGCATTGATAGTACCGGTAAATGACAAAGAGCTAGCACCTTGGATTACCAATGCGGCTGCACCAACCTTACCCGCTCCGCCTACTCCGCCAGTACCACTGCCTGCACCGCCCGTTCCACCTGTTCCGCCTGTTCGTCCAGCGCCACCTACTCCGCCATTGCCATTAGCTGCGCCCGTGCCGCCAGTTCCACCAGTACCGAATAATCCATGTCCACCAACACCACCCACACCATCAGCTCCAGAACTACTATTTGCCCCCCCCGTACCGCCATTGCCGCCATTTGTATATCCTGCACCACCAACACCGCCTGCCGCACCTGGATTAACCGTACTTGTAAGACCTCCTGCATTACCACCATTTCCACCGTTTCCGCCTGTCGCCCCTGACGCACCGCCCACTCCACCATTCCCTCCAGTCGAACCCGCATTATTAGTGCCACTTCCACCAGCACCGCCATTCCCACCATCTCCCGAACCAAGTCCACCTCCCCCACCGCCACCACCTCCACCATCATCTGATCCGGCATTACCATTGCCCCCCGCACCACCTGCCGCCCCTGTAGTCGTAGCCGTGGTTGATCCTGCTGTTCCGGCACTTACAGTTCCACCACCACCACCTCCTCCACCACCTCCTCCTACCGAAGAATTACCACCGGAACCGGCTGTTCCTACGGTAGCAGCCGCACCACCAGCACCACCGACACCAGGAGTTCCACTGGCAGTGGTTGAAGTTCCACCCGCTCCGCCATTGCCGCCTGGTGAACCACCCTGACCACCATTACCACCAGTTCCACCTACGCTTAATGTCACTGTGCCTGTACCCGTGCCACTCGTTAAATTATCCCTTCTGGTGGCCCTCGATATTTGTGTCGTCAAGAGATTCCTAAGCTCAACCGTCCCTGGTATAGTCACGGCTCCAGTCGCATTTAATACCACCGCACCAGTGCCGGTGAATGTCAAAGTCGCTCCCGCCGAAACATTTATTGTTGTAAAATTATATTCTTGATCTAGGTTTAGAGTTGTAGTTCCCGAGGTGACATTTAATGCCCCATCCGCCCCACTACCGCCAAATCCGAACAATCCATTGACTTGACCATTTACGGCTATATTCGTTCCGTCCCACGTTAAGCCTTTCGTGCCCCCATTACCTATACTAAGCCTCGGTGTTCCGCCGTTATATTCAAGAAAGTACCCCGTACCGGTATTGTAAGCCGTTTGTCCAGACTGAATATTTCCAGCCGTACCAACAAACAGTGACCCAACGATGTTTATATTTCCACTCGTATCAAGGGTAATTTTGTTCGTAGTATTCGTACGCAACGAAATTTGCCCACTTGAAATCTGCACATTGGATTTACTTGCCCCTACTTCACCAACCGTTATTACCCCAGCATTACTGATTGAAATTGTTTCTATTGCATTGCCATAAAGTTTAATTCCATTCGTGCCGTCAACCGTTACATATTCTCCACCGGAAACAAGGCCCAGTGTCAAAACTCCCGCCGTTAAGTCTGTATAAACACTGCTACCGTCCTTGATCTGAACAGCCGTGGAACTTATGCTAACGTGTTCCGAAGCCGTAAGTCCTATAGTAGTAGTTGCAGCAAAAACCCCATAAATACTAGCCCCATCTTTTAATGAAACCCCTGTAGTGTTAACAAGCACATGTTCGTTTGCAGTATCCCCCAAACTCAAAACCCCCGCAGTGAGATCTGTATACACCGTAGCCCCATCTTTCAGTTGAATAGCCGTTCCCGAAATCGAAACGTGCTCGCTGGCCGTACTACCTATTGTTGCTACGCCTGCGGTCGTGATATTAAAGACTGTAGTATCAACTCCTGCCCCACTTCTTGAAATTCCAGAAACCGCCCCTGCACTAATTTGCACTCTTGACAATGAATTTCCAACCAGACCTAATGTCAAAACGCCAGCATTGGTAATATCCACATTAAGATTACCACCACCATAAAGTTTCACGCCATTTGTTCCGTCTATCGTCGCATATTCACCACCAGAAACTAAACCAAGGGTAAGAACACCGGCCGTAAGATCCGTATAAACAGATGAGCCATCCTTGATTTGTACGGCAGTCGAGCTAATGCTTACATGCTCAGTAGTGGTGACACCGATTGTTGTAGTGGCTGCGAATAGCCCATAAACTGTCGCACCATCTTTTAATGCAACCCCGCTTGTGTTAATTAAAACATGTTCATTGGCGGTATCACCGAGAGACAATGCCCCTGCGGTTAAATCGGTATAAACAGTCGCATTATCAATAATTTGAACAGACGTTGAACTTATTACTACATGCTCTGTGGACGAAACCCCCAAGGTCAAAACTCCGGCGGTTAAATCGGTGTATACCGTTGAACCATCTTTAATCTGAACAGCCGTGGAAGAGATACTAATATGTTCACTTGCCGTATTCCCGACCGTAATATTTCCCGAAGTATCCCATTGTCCAAGCACAGTGCCCGTCCCGTTAAATATACGGAATCCATTTGCGGACTCTATCGTAATATGAGTTTTTGAAGCAGCATATTCGCCCAAACCTACTCCATAAGTAGTAACTCCGTAACCATAAAGCCCGTTCAAGTTTCCTATAGCCCAATGCGAAGTCCAGTCGTTATAAGTAGTAGAATTTCGAACATTTCCAACAACTGTCGGACCAGCTTCGCTCGCACCCTTCACGCCATTTACTGAATAGATATCAATAAATCCATCTCCCGCTGCCCCCGTATTGAACATTGCATCCCCGGCCGTCCATGTATTTGCTCCGGTCCCATCAAGATTTCTAGTTACGGTATACGAATAGTCACCCGCCACTTCCAGCGTAGGAGCAGAAGTTATAGCGAAAAACTCCACGCTACCATTAGCCTCCATGTAAGCTCTATCTCCCGAAGCCATTTCGTTATGCTTAACATAAATTGTAGTAGCTACTGCCGTTAAATCCCTCGTAAGAGTCGTAGTTGGGCCAACCAAAATACGACCACCAATTGTGGCGATAGTATTTTGAGCGACCAACGTTTCGACCCAAAGTTCAGCAGCATGAAGCGTCAAATACTTTTTAGTGAGAGACCCTAGGTTCAGATCATAACCAGTATTCGGCATAATATCATTTCCCGTGGGATCGAAAACGAAATCTCCGGTAGGAGCCACAACCAAGTTTCCGCCACTACTTATAGTGAATGAGGCATAATTCGTAATATCGTATTCCCATCTAGCGACTTCGGTGGTTGATCTTATATGCAAAGGATATAAGGGAGCAACTCCCAGCCCCAGCCTTACAAGCTGTAAATATCCGGAAGCGTTCGAGGCCAATAGAGAAGCAGCCGCTCCCGGATTGGACGAAGAAGTAACTGCGTGAGTGTGACTCCCAAATGGACTATTTGACGTAGAAACCGTCAATGTTCCGGGAGTATCTAACGCAACATCATCAGCATTAACAACGATTCCGTTACCAGCCCCAACCGCCAATACCCCTGTTGTATGCGTAATACCGGCTCCGGCGAGAGTAGAAAGATTGACCCAAGCAGCGGCCGTTCCACCACTTGTTCCAATAAATTGATAGTTGCTGCCATCTGTTATCCCCACGGTATCAGCTCCGACGGTAACAAGTGTCCCCGCACCAACCGCTAAAACGCCTGCGGTATGAGTAAGTCCGGCTCCAGCCAATTGCGACAAACTTAACCAAGTGGCCGTCCACGGCGTAGTGGTTGAGCCTATAAAACCGTAATCAGTTGTACCGGGAGTGATCCCAACATCATCTGCGCCAACAGTTATCAATGTCCCAGCCCCAACTACCAGTGTTCTATCAGCAGAAAAATCACCACCACCAGATAGTCCCCCTCCAGATATAATTTGTCTCGAGGTAACAACTACGGCCGTACCCGAAACAGTAAAACTCTTGTCAATATTGACAGTAGAGCCATCATATCTCATCGTGGCATTACCGCCAGTAGTGCGCCCAAATACAAGATCGATATTTGCATCAGTGAGATCGCTATTAATCGTAAATGTATCTGTAGTTGTAGATGCAATCGTCGCCGTCGTAGCTGTAATTACTCCTTTAACCGTCATTGTCGCACCATCCCATGTCAGAAAATTTCCCGAAGAAACCCCGATAGAAAATCGGGGCGTACCGGCATTGTATTCCATAAACCATCCCGTCCCTGTATTATAAGCGGTTTGACCGCTTTTTATATTTCCACTTGTAGAAACATCCAGTGACCCACTTAGCGTAACGGTCGTAAATGTCGCCGCACCAGTGTTTAAAACTTTAGCTGTCGCACTGCCTATCGCAGTCGCTCCCCACCACGCATTACCTGTAGTATCTACATGAAACGAATTAGCCGTTACGATATCAGGAATATGAATTTCACCAGCTATCAACGATCCGGAAATTATCGCACCGGTTGCCCTCAAAATTCCCGCACTAGTAACCGAAAACGGATTAGTGGCGGTATCGAAAGTCGCTGCCCCACTCCATAAATTACCATTTATGTCTACGTGGAAACTTGTGGCATCAGCCCCACCTATATCTATAGTGGCGGCGGTTAATGCTCCCCTGAAAGTCCCATTGTTAAATTCAACATCTCCATCGCTTTGTATTTGCCATCCAGAAGTGCCAGATACAAAATTATAGGATTCAAAGAGTCCCGGCTTCACTACAATCCCTATAGAAGCGAACCGTTCTCTTAAATCTGTAATGTCGGGCTTTTCCTTCGTACTTGATGGATTTACGCTCACGGCAGTATCTCCGCTATTCTTGTCTTCAAGCGGAGGGGCATCAGGAAGCGGATTGTAAGGAATTATTGGCATTTATTTAAATTATTCAAAATCTACAGCAAGAACCTCAACGGTGGGCGCATCATTAGTAGCAACCGTAAACGCCATCTTGATCTGTAAAGAACCAATGCCATCTACCGAAAGCTGCGCTCTGACCTCGTTTATTATAGAATTGGTAACAGAAGTCATTGCTACATACGCAGCCCCGTTAATTGAATAGCTAAAAGTTATTCCCGTGCTTGCTGGCAAGGAATTGTAAAAAGCCGAAACGTTTGCTATCGTCTTCATCACATCTCTTTTATCTTGAAACAACATCATAGTCTCTACGTACGCACTTGCATACTTAGCTGTGTAATCAATTTTGTCCACGCCAAAGGTACTTCCCGATTTCCAACTTACCAGTAAATCAAAATCGGCCACGACGATTGCCCCAATTTCAATACTTGAAGTTATGTCTTCCGAAATTACCCAATCCAAACTTAAAACCTTCCTATAATCTCGACTATACGCGCCAAGAGAATAAACACCCTGTTTGGCTGGATTGCCGGTACCATTAGAAAATCCAAATACCGGAACTCCTCTAAAATTAGCCACGGATCCCGGATGAACTAACCCGTATTGAGTACTCGTATAAGTACCCGGAATCTTCTTAAACGGTACTAAATGCTGCCCATCGTAATAATACAGATTGCCGGCCCTACCGGCATTCACATAGACAAAATTGTCATCTCTTATGAAGGCATTTATACCAACTTCCTCTATGGGATCAGAAGTATTCCACGATGGCGAAACCGTATCCCATCTTATAATTTCTGTTCGATTAACCGTATTAGCCGTAAATGTTCCTATGAGAATATCAATGTCGTGAGGAATCATTGTCTTGATTCTTAGAGGAGTATTTATGTCAAAGACATTTGCGCTGAATACTCCAGCATCACTCACTTGCGCAACCTGATTACCATCTCCAATAAACAGAGTTAAATCCTGAATACACATTGGATGAAATTCGCTATCAGTCTTGGTGAATGTTGCCCAGTCGAGACTCACGCTTGCCCACGTATCGTCAGCATCAGCAATGGCTATTCTGTGTAATCGACTTTGAGTAGCCCAATAAATGAATCCGTTAAACTCAATCGCGCCAAAACAGCCAGCCGTACCAGCGGCAGGCACTGTTGTATAGGCCAAAGTATAAGTACCTCCTGAACTTCTAGCCCAGATTTTGCCATCGGTTGAACTAAACCAAAACGAGTAACCGTTTGAAGCTGCAACTACTACCTTGCAAAAAGCCGTTATTGTAGTTGAACTCTCTTTTGTTAATTTTTGCTGAACTTTTAAAAGGCCAGGTGAACTGTGGCCATCAATTCCAACGCATTCAGCGAAACTTCCGGCAATCCCTGACCATTTACTGTCTGATAATCCTCCAAAATTTCCATCATATATGATTGCCATAATATTTCTTTATCCATAGATTAAGCAGTAAGAGCTTCCTTTGTCTGGGTATTAATATTCAAAACTTCTTTCGTTTGACTATTTGCAGCCAACGCCTCTTTTGTCTGAGTGTTCGTATTTAATACCTCTTTATTTGCAAGTGTTTTAGCCATTTATAAATCTGCTCCGTTATTCCATAAAACTTCCGCCGAAGGTAATTCAGCTATGATCTCTCCCGAGTTATCCACGTGACTAATCGCCGCTAATTGTTTTTCCAAATCCCTCTCGTAATTGACCTCCATAGGTGACAACGGAATAGGCTTTGGCTGCCTTCCCTTATATTCGATAGCTATCCTCCTAGCTAAAAGCTCATGAAATTGCCTTGGAAACCCAAATGACGTGGTAGTTGGATCTACTTCAAGACCAGTTGAACCGGTAAGATTAGCAAGATCACCCGGAAAAATATGCGCCCAAATCCTACCACCGCCAGTAACCGACGTGATCGTTCCAGATAGGATAAATAAAGCACGTCTACGGATAGTATGTGCAAAACCATTTTCTGCATTACTAAAATTCTTGACAATCTCACTTTCAGTTTCAGAACCCAAGTAGTCTTTTATATACTTTGACGGAAAACGGGAATCAGAAGACGAAAACTTTAACTCTACTTTCTGAATACGATTAAGCAGATCATCACCGATAGCATATTCCCTCCTATCAGCTACTAAATCGAAAGTTGAAGGCACTAAGAAAAAACCTGCATTGCGTTCAACTATCATCGAAGCCATTTCATCCTTAAAAAGGTTCACCAAAACAAGTTTATCCGCTTGCGTAAACGTCGTGTCGTTAGTGCGACACTTGAAATTGACAAGAGTGTTTAATTGCGTTCCGGTCATTATTTTTTATTTATATAATCTTTTAGATCATCTTTTAAAAATTTTATATCATCTTTGGTGGCCAGCGTGTCTATTTTTGTTTCTAACTTTACTACCCTTGCTTCCGTATTCTCAGCCATGAAAACAAAAACAGAAAATCTATAAACAAAAAACACCATTGTCAAAATAAAACTTATGGCTACTCCCAACTGGATTTTTAAAATATGTTTGTTAATGAGTTCACTGGTCATAATATTGGCTTGTTGGTTTTAAATCTCAATAGAACATTAAGACCGGTTGCCAATGTCACCATAAAACCCGGAGGCAATGCAATGAATTGATTGATCTGATTAAGACCCTCAATAATTACAATGGCAAGGTTTGCCCAGATTGTCCAAGATTGATACCATTTTTTTGAAGTTTCCATGTTGTGAAATTAAAAAATATGAATTTAAGGATTTTGTTCTGGTGCAACTTTTGCAGCAGCCTGATCTTCCTGAAATTTCTTTTGAGCATCTTGTACTTCCGCCACACACTTTTGATAACCGATCTGTTGGTGGACTACTGGATAAAGTTGACTCTGTTGGTAGAGGCCATACCCCACTCCTACTACAGCCATGACGGCTGATAAGATAATAGCTCCTGAGATAGACATTTCAGCGACTTTCTTCATCTTGTTTTTGGTTAAATTATAAGATGTAAGCGACTTTAGTTTTTTTGGAGGGGAGGAAGTCGCTAGAAAACCTCCCCCGGATTTTATAATGCTACTTCTGTAATTTCAAAATCTGCTGCCCAAGTATAATTCTCCGTAATGGCACCAGTAACTGTCACAACAATATCCGTGCCACTAGGTGCGATAACAGCACTTAGCAAAGCGTTATCTTCATAGTCGGTGGAAGTTGTATCGTATACCTCTGAAAGCACTCCACCATCATTTTTATATCCTGCATTGAATGTGTACATGGCCACCTTTGAACCGTCACTTAGTACTGCGTTTACACTGCCTTTGACAGTAATAGCACTGTCGTTGCTTGTTCCTTGCCCGAAAAGTGAGAAAGTGTCCGTACCTGCGCCAGTTGTAGTAGCATCACTTGTCCATTCATAAGCCGTATTATATTGACCAGTTTGGGAAATCGTTCCACTACCATCACTTACACCAAACATCGGATTGCCCGAGGAACTATTGATTAAAAAACTGCCCGATACTCCACCGGATGCAGCCGTACCCATACTGAAAACAAAATCGGGAGCGTCCCTGTTCGCGCCCGTTGCACTCGCATATGCGTCCTGTGCGTTAAATGTCATGTCGGAAGTAGCCACATTTGTTGTCTCTATATTCTGACTAAAAGTAACCGTAGTAGCCTTGTCAAAAGCAAAACCTGTATGGCTCAAAATACCAATGTCTGTTGAATTGCCGAAGAAAATACCATCTGTGCTTTTTGACTTGAGATTAAGTTGAATCGCTGCATCTGAACCAGCGGCTTCAATTAAAACATTGCCTGCTGCTGCTGCGCCTGAAATCTGAACATAGTCAACTGCAGTCGAAATGTTTTGTACACGGAATGAGCGATAAAAATTTCCTGCTGAACCATAACCGACTGAAAAATGATAACTCGTGCCAAGAGAATCAATGAAAAAATCACTCAATCCACTTTCCAATCTTACCGTTCCATACAAATTTAAATCCGTTTTATTATCGTAAAACTGCACTGCACCATCGCCAAATTGTCCTTTTTTTCCTGGCTGTAAACGCACGTTTCCGCCACTCCCTCCTGTCGTATCACTCGTATTGGCATTACCTCCCTGAAGAATGAGATTTGCACCATTTGGATTTGCCGAGGCTGCGACTTGAACTAATGCACCCTGACCGGAAATTGTGAAATCATTTGCTGCTGCATCTGTTGCCCTTGTGGGAATACTAATGGCAAGAGCAGAACTCACAATGCCGGTAATAGCAGAATCAACACCAATAGTAGTGAAACTCCCGGCTGCTCTTGCTGTGCCACCAATAGTCGTTCCATCAATCGTACCTCCGTTTATATCAGTTGTTGTAATCGTGCCTAAATCTGCAATTGTACGTCCTGCATTTGTCCAGTTAGCTGCGAAAGATGTGATTGTCAAATTACCAAATGTGGGATTTGAAGTCGTAGTTACTGCTTGATTTTGACCATCTAAGAAAGCCCATTCGCTTGTCGTTAATGTATTGGCACCAATGACAAAAGAAGTACCTGTTATGGCTGTTCCTGTGATCGCTGCTGCGCTAGCACCACCAATTGTCACTCCATCCAAAGTGCCTCCATTTATATCAATCGTTGTCACTGTTCCAAGATCAGTCCATGTTCCCGTCATTGTTCCACCACCATCAAAACGTACAGCTCCTGCATCTACAAAAAGAGAATAAGGAGTACCCGCGAAGGCCATATTTGCCCCCACTGTTGGAGTGCCTGCAATATAGACACTTGCCAAGTTTCCAGTGATTGTTCTGGTGTTTGCTGTACCCGAGATAGTCACCGCCGGAACTTTAATGCCGTAAATGTTCGTAATATTCGCTGTCTGATCACCAAAAGTTGTTAAGAGAATATCACTGATGGCAAGACCAGCACGCTCCGTTACGTTTCCTTTTGCAGCTTCAATACCCGGAATACCGAAAACGCCATTATATGCACTTTCCGCATTGGACTGCCAATTGTCGGCCATTATTGCCACTGCGTTGGTTATTGTGGCGTTTGTCCTTGCCCCCGGACCGCCTGCTACAAAAAGATTAGCCCCGAGGCTTACCGTAGAAGCTCCAACAAACTTATAATTTGATGAGCTAATATAGAAATCGTAAGTTACCGCAACAGCTCCCGTTGCCCACTCTTTAGCTGTGCTCAATTCCCACTGTACTAGCGGCCATGCTTGACCTGCTGTGCCTGCCGTATTTGCAGCAGATGAAATGTAGAAAGCCTTTGGAAGTCCGCCAGTTTGTGCTATCTGTGTGAAGTTTATGCCACCAGCTTCATTGGTTGGGAAAACATTATAAGTTGCACTGGCCGTCAATGTTGTTAAAAGCAAGAAGGCTGACGCAAAGAATGAATAAAGTAATTTTTTCATGTATTTTTAAATTAGAAAATATGCCAGCCATCTGATCTTTTTTGCAAAGAAGCAGAACCAAAATTAGTATTTATTGTAAATGTGCCAGACTCATTGATAGTTTCAGAAGCATTGCCATCAATTGTTATTGGGCTTGTTTGTGCATTGCCATCATCATCAAGAATCATTACACGGAAGCCATTATCTACACCCGCAATAGCAGGCAAGTTGATTGTCCTGGCTCCTCCGTCCGTGTCAACATAAACATATCTATCTCCAACAGTTAAAGTGTAAGGATAGGCTCCGGGAGTAGTTGTTTCCTCGATAATTCCTCCGCTGCTATTGATCCTGAAAGAGGAAACGCCATTTGTTCGTGCATCAAATACATCCGCTGCTGCGCCGCCATTGTCCGCTACTAATGCGGCAGAAAGCCCATAAGGCATAGTGCTTTGATTGTATAAACCAAACCAACCTCCAAAAGTTGCACCATTTACAATTCTATATGCTTGCCCGGAAACCATAATGTCTGCACTCAAGGAAAGCTGAGTGGCACTATCTACAGCCGTTACTACAGCGGTGGCCCCTGTTGTGATATTCCTTACCTTGTAGCCAACTGAAGTCATTGTGGCTGTAAAATTTTGCCCTGCTTCAACAAGTTTGCTTGCCGTCGTGCTTGTGGTTGTGCCACTTTCAATTATTGCCTCTGGGACTCCAAGTCCTACAACACCAGCATTTACACTGTTCGCCGTAGTGATCCCGCTTACTTTAGTAATTGTTGCGGCGGCCCATATACCTACATTTGTATTACCACCTCTAGCCAAATATTCACCTCCCGCATTAGTTCCAATCGTGGTAGCTCTGGAAAAAGCATTAATTCCCAAATTACCTGCTGCAAATCTCATTCCATAAGTGCCATCAGTTATATATGCTGTTCCGGTTCCAGCTACCGCATTGTCGAAATTACCACCAGAATAAAGTGCAGGTGAAGCTCCACCAGCTAACAAATTTACAGACAGACCCGTTCCAGCTGTAGCACCAGTTGTAGAATACGTAAAAGTTTGACCGGCAGTACCGGAAGCAATCCCAACATTAGAGTGGGTAATACGCCCCAAATTATTGATCGTATAAAAAGCTACATCATTAATTGACCACTCAGTAGTAGCGCCCGTTGGCACATTAAAATGGAGCTGATTTGTTGCATCTGCATCACGACCGATAGAATAATTACCAGCTGTTACTGCAACGCCAGCACTCCATGTTACATGCCCAGCATTAAGAGCTAAATTGCCAGCTGTCCATGTGCCAAGCGAAACTCCATTCCCTGTAAACCCCAAAGTATCTGCCGCGGATCTATAAATTCCCGTATTAGTGTCTGCTGAAAAGGCTATCGATGGCAACAAGGCCGTACCATCAGCAAATAATGTTGCCCCACTTAATGTTAAGGTGCCAATAGTTGCAGCCGTAAAGTTTGCATCTGCAATTGCAGCAGATGAATCGCCAAAAGTAAAAGTACTATCGCAAAGTTTCCATGTGTCCGAATCGTCCAAACAAAATGCACCCGGGGTAGTTGGACTACTGCCTCCGGGGCCGGTAGGGGAAGCTAAGGCTACCGAGCCTAAAAAACCTAAACTAACAACCAACCCTAGTAACCACCATCCTAATTTACTGAATTTAAACATATTTTTTAGATTAAACATATATTGCAGCTTCTTTCGCCATCGCATAACCCAAATCCACGTTGTCCGCGTCAGAATTTATCAAATAAAAAGGTAAAGGAATATTACCAATCCTTGTTTGATGAGTTGCAACAGCGGTGCCAGCCCTCTTAAAAATAATATAATCCGGCTCCCACTCGATCTCGAAAACCTGTTCGGTTGCTTCACCTGCCCATGAAAGCGTAGTTGATTGAGCGTTCGCATTTTCGTCAAAGGAAACCGCCCTGAAGGTTGCCCCTGTAATCTCAAAATACATTGCTCCAACGGTCGGGGCAGAAGGCAAAAGCAATCCAATCTTTTTGGCCTCACCCGCCGACGGTGTTGTAGGAACATTTACGGCAAATTGAAAAATCCCATACTTAAACTGGGTGTAAGAACAAATATTACCACCACTTGCGAGACGAATCTTGTTAGAAGCCGCTGAAACAGTCGCGGCTATAGTTTTCCAAAAAGACGCATCCAAGCCTCTTACCAAACAGTCATACGCAAATCCTGACCTTGGTATCGCTTGACCTTTATCATTGACACTCCTCATGGCGTGGGATCCCATATAATTAATGGTTACGAATTAAATTTCTCTGGAGGAAGCCCGAAGGCTCCCCACCAGAAACATTTAAGATAGATTAGGTATTATCAAACAACGTACCAACAGAAACGACCGTACCTACTTCATCAGCACCAGCAATGTAGTTTCGAGCCGCATAAACCTTAGACGCAATTGGAATAGCAACATTGGCTGCCGCATCTGCTGTTTTCATGTCATTGTCAACAATAGAGCCGCTTGACGCAGTTGACGAATTACTAACCAATACTCCAACTGAGCCATCAGTTTGACCCGTCTGGACGAAGTTACCACGTACATCAAGTCCAAGTAAGTTATGTGTATCAGAAGTCAAGAGACCAGCAACAGTCGCAGCATGAACTACGTAATTATTGTAGAATTTTAGATCGTTATGCGCTGCACCAGTGATTACCAATGCAAGCTGACCGGCATCTGCTGTACGTAGATAGTTACGCTCCCATCGACAACCATCTGAAATGTTGGCCGCACCAAGAGTGTAACAATTGATGAAATTGAATGTAGAGGTAGCGAAGAACTCAATGTCGAGATATCGAGTATTCTGTGCCGCAGTAGCGTGCAAGAACGCAGTTACCACATCACCAACAGCCGCCGTACAGCGGAAGTTCCAGAAAGTACAATCCGCCGCCGTAGTGTTGATCTTTGAACTAGTCACACCAAAGCTAAGGGTTGGCTTCATCGCACCACTACCAAGACCGATAATCGTTACCCCAGCTACATCAGCGGCAATACTGCCACTTGTAATAGCTTCAGTATGCCCAGGCATAACATAGATCGTGTCACCTTGATTTGCGGTACAAGCACCGATAGCAGCATCAATTGTGTTGTACACCGCAGGAGTAGTTACTACACCATCCCCCGACTTATAATCAGGATGATCTGCTACAAATTGTGTGTAGTTCGTAGCAGCTGTTTTTAAAACATAAAAAACACGTCCACCCTTACCAGCAGCATGTTGCTGCAAAGTCTGAAAACGAGCATCCTTTAACTGTTTCTTGACGTCATCTGCAATTCCTTCTGAAAAATTACTCATAAAATGATTTGTTAATCCGGCTGAAGACGTGCCGTAGTGTCTACCGGATAGAATTATAACGGCCTGTAGAGGGAATCAATAGCGGAAGATTTTAATGCCTAGCTCTTAGCTTTATCGTACTTACTATGACATGGACGGCATAATCTTATCCAGTCATTTAGATCCCGTTTGTACTCATGGCTCTTATTAGCCCAGTGATACATTCTTTTCTCTGTAGTGCCGCAATGTTCGCACTGTTGAGGCTTACCCCTGTGTCTTCTAACCCATGCATGTATCGCTTCGTAACTTGCGTTTTCGCCCTTCCAATTGCTTGGCGGCATACACTTTTTGCAATACTTTGTAACGTAATTGACAAGTGGCTTTTTGCATTTTGCACAGCTTGGCAGTCCGCCTTTCCATTGGGGATTTTTCTCCGCCAACTTGGCTTCACTCAACTTCTTAAGCCTCTCAGGTAATTGTGCGAGATACTTGCCACGGCACTGTACTGAACAAACCTTCTTGCTACTCCATTGCAAACGTGACTCCTTAGGATTCTTACTATATATCCTATGACACACATGGCACTTTTTTTGGTATAATTTATTCATGCCCAAATCCTATCATACTAATTGTCAAACGTCCAGCATAGTTGTCAGCCGCATGCCATCCAAGAAATTTGCTCATTTATTACATTAACGTCAGTATCAAGACCAACCGTGAATCCATAACTAAGCTGTGTAATTCCAAGAGTAGTGATGATCGAGCGAGTACCGGCAGCTACGGTTTTAATCGCTTCTGCATCAGCCATGCCATGATACCATTCGTACATATCGCCCGAAGTTTCGTTAACTACCCTTACCCATAGGGGTTTAAAGCCTACCGTAATATCAAACGCCGCAGCCGTGCTGGACGTTATGTAACTTCCTACCGCTATCTGCACTACGCTTGCAGAGTTCTTTACCTGTGTAGATGTGACTGCCATTTGTAAATTTGTTTAATGAATAAAAACTATATCTGTTATAAAAGTGCATTTTCTTTACTTCTGCTTCCAGATATTTGACCTCTCAAAATTGCAGCATCTGTCTGATTCAAAGAGTCCATAATTATCTCAGCTATTTGTTGAGGAAGCTCAACGTAAGCCTGTTTAGGTAAATCTAGTCTATACCCATTGAGAGTAACAGAAAGTTTTACCGTAGGATCTTCTCCTCCAACACGAGGGATAATGATTCTCACTTTCTCTTGTGACAAAAGTGAAGCCTTCATAGTCTCAGCCTTGCTTCCTTTAGGCGGATCAGAATCAACCGAGCCGGGCACCGTCTGCTTACGATACTGGTACCTGCGCAGATAGTCCTCCTTGGCAGCCGACACAGCCGTTACGGCGGAAGAAGTGTTATGGGGTGTTAGCCGTTCCTCCTGTACTGGCTCCTGTACTAACTCCGGTAATGGCTCCTGCGAAGGCATAGGCTCAAGCTTTTCCGGAACTACCTCCTCGGCCTCTTCCGGCTCAACCTTACCACCCAAGGCAGTTAGCTGTGCGAATAAATCATTATAGTTGGCATTTGGGTCACCTTCTACTCCTAAAGCCTTTAAAGCTTCCAATACTGCAATTTTTGTGGGTCTACTCATTTTTTTAAAATTAAAAAATAACTGGAATCATTAACTACTATGCGGAGACAGCATGCTCAATCCTAACGCAGAAATTTTCATTTAAACGTGTAGTAACAAACGTAGCTTTCCATCCCATAGTTGCTCTCTGGTCGAGAGGATCGGCAGAGCCAGCAGAGCCAAGAGGCTTGCTGATACTTTTCATTGCCTCGCCTGAAATTCTCGAAATACCGTAGTAGTCCTTAGCGAGAATCAAAGTACCATGAACGTCGATAGAACCAGAACCAGCAGACGCAAATATCTTTGCGTTAGTGGTCATAATAAATCTAACGTCGTCCATAGCTCCAATTTCTCCCTCCATAATGTCTTTCTGTGAAGCGTATTCTTGTACAGGAATCCAGCCGGTCTCGTTTTTGAGATCATATAGGGTGTTTTCCGTGATAATACCCACGAAACAAGCATTCAAAGGAGAGGTGTTGAATCCATCGGTAGGATTAACCATTCTTGTAATCTTTGAAGCGTCATTGTTCTGTAGAGTACGAACAGCTTCCCTAATCTCTTGACGACTAATTTTCATTGAAGAAGTCACTGTCGCCCTAGTAGTAGCAGTACTAGAATACTGCACGGTCGTACCAGCCACAAGAACATCTCTACATAACTGATCGAGAGAATTACCGGCCTGTTGACCAAGAACGTCGGCTGTTTCACTAGCCAATGGATCAAGAGTAGTAATTTGTAAGAAATCTGTAACCGTAACATAATCGCCATACTGTGCAACCGTTGAGGTGACATCGGTGATTGCAAGCACTGTGCCGGAAGGTGTTACGCCTTCGGTAAGGGCTGTAGTGTTAGCACTCAAAAGAGAATAACGTCTGAACTTAATAACTGCACTTCCATTTTTCGGAAGATCCTTAACTTGTCCCCACTTTGTGTGAACCAATAAAGGACGAGCCGCTTTTAGCATTGTTCTATCATAAAAATTATTCACCGCTGCGGTGACGACTGATGTTGTCGTATCACTCATTTTTTAAGTTGTTATTGATATAAAATCAGTAACAGTAATCAATAACTGAAATCAGTAACTTTATTTTTGAAGATATTTGCCAGCCCTTACGTCCTGTTGTAGTTTTTCAAATTCGCTCTCCGACATGCTCTCTTGCTCCTCAGCAGTAGGGATACCGGTTAAATTTATATCGGTAGGCCTTCTACTCGCCCCAGCTCCTCTCATTTGTAAAACCTCTCTATTGGCTATATCCTTAGCCTTCATGCCAACGGACGCGGCCTTTTCAAATGCTAGATGATGATATATCGCAGATGGTGGAACAGCTTTCCACGCAGGATGAGCCATGTATGCCTTAATTCTTTTCTCATAAGCCTTTGCTTCCGGCTCATTAGACAGAAGGCTAGACAGTTCATCCTCATCAGCTTTATTAGCAAGCGAATCTATCAAGGGTCGAACATGACGATTAATCTCCTTAGACAAGGCTTTGCGAGCCTGTGGAGTTAAATCGTCGTCATCATCATCATTACCACTATCGTCTTCTTGAGCGGGAGCTTTATGATCTGACTCCTCGCTTTCTTTTGAGCGCAATTTTTCAATTGTTCTCTTTTGACGAGCTATGATGTGTGATGCACTACTACGGACCGGAATGTCAAGGTTCTCAATATCTTCCTCGGCGGCCTCTTTTTCAGGTGCGGCTTCTCCACCCTCATTATTCTCGACCTTTGGGATTATCTTTTCCTCAACAGGCGGAACAACGGCGTTTTCATCTGTCATATTTTATGGGTTACTCAGGCTTAATGAATGACGATAAACATTCAGCCTGGACGGATAATCTATATCTGAAATCTATATCTGGAGAATAACTAACGACATTATATCATCATTCTTGTTTAGAAAGAAAGTCCTTTGCTGTTTTGTATACATCCAAGTCTGGCTGACTCTGATCTACCTCATTAAAAGACTCAACAATATCCCTTGGTAAATCTTTAAGCTTAGCTAAATATTTTTTCTTTTCTAAATAAACCTGCATTCTTATTTTACATTCTTCTGCTAACAAACCTTCAAAATCCTTAACGTCTTGTAAGAAAACCCTGTCTAAATTTTCAAGATTATCATCAAGAACTTCACAAAGTATCTGCCAAAAATCAGTATTGACACCTTCAATCAAAGTTTTCTTGACTAATTCTTTGTCTTTTAAGTCCATAAATTAACGAGTTAGAGACATGGCTTGTGATGGCATTGGCCCGTTCATTCTTGGCTCACCCTGTAATGGCTGAAAAGGTTGAGCTTGTAGTGGCTGAAAAAGATCAGGACGATCACGCTTAATCAACATTAATTTCTTGTGTGCCCGAATATGAGCGAGTGATTGTGGATTCTGATTAGCCTTTGCATGAATATTGATATGTGTCAAGTGGTCATCTTGGACGCTAACCTTGGGCAATTTATTTACATTCAATACCTCATTTTCAGCCTCAGCCTGCATCTCATCAACAGTCAAGGGGAACATCATGTCTACCTCTTCCTTTGTCATGCCGTTGAGTTTCGCCAGCTTCTTCTCTATGAACCTTCTGTTATTCTCTGGATTCTGGATAGCAAGACTGGCAAACGAAGCAAATGCCTGCTGTGATTTTTGACGCTTCGCCTCTGAAATAACTCTCGACTCAATCTTAACATCAGGATCTACATCTGCAATAATGTTCTCCTTAGTCAACGGTCGCCAAAGAGGAGCTAACGCACCCTGTATTCTGATGACTTTCTCATCAATCTTATCTTTGAAATGAATTTTATACTGTCTGTACCACTGCCGCCAAAAAGCCTGCTCGCTCCATCCAAAAACCTTAGCATTCATAGAGTAACGAGTGTCAACCTTAGAAGATACTAAATTCAACTCACCTAAAGTCCTTTGCATGTCAGATGGTACGCCCTGCTGTATCTCTGGCGTAGCCGTAGCTCTTTGAGCAGCCGTATCGAGGATGTCCATAATTAAATTAACCGACTGATGAATACTCGACTTTTGAACAGGCTGAATAGCGTTATCGACCCTACCATCTACACCAATAAACTTATCGTGCCTCCAATTAAGATCGTTTTTGTTTTTAATTCTTGTCTGATCGAAAAGATACTGCGGCATAACTTCACTAGTAGCCGACTTCATGCCAAGATTAAGCAGGATAGCTCTAGCACGCTGCTTGTCTTCCGTTAGATCGGGAATAGATACCCCGTCCCAGTCGTGAGCCATCGGGTACAAAGCCCTATCCTCAATCGGCCATCTTCGTCCGTAAGGAAGCTTTACGCATCGAACCAGCACTGACCGGGAATTGCCAAGAGTAATGAGATACTTCTCACCTTTTATCGTAGTGAACCAATTTAACAGGTTAAATTCATAATTGTTATGCTTACCCAATGCCTCCTCGTGAGCATCAAAAGTCGTTGTACCTTGTGCTTGACTTCGTGCTGCCCTCGCTTCTTTCAGCAACGATCTAATCTCCTTGTCCTTTTTCAATGACATTAAATTGAAATATCCGGATAGGTTTTTCAACTCATAATAAGTCGCTCCAACCTCCCAGCCACCAAATCTCATCGAGCCTCTACCCATTAAATCGCCATTCACGGATTTAGCATTTGGATCCCTGACGAAAGTGACTGCGTCTACAATTTCAGGAGCCGGAGCCATTATACCTTTAGTCCGGTCAAAATCCATCATAAGTATAAGACCTCTGCCAAAAAATTCAGCATCCCAATTCCAGTAATAGTCAAGTTCATTTTTCCCCATCACGTCATAGTCGAAATTGGCCAAAGCATTTAAATTTTCCTCTACGTCCTCATCACCTTCGCCTCCCCTACCTTCCCAGCTAGCCATAAGCTTATCGTCATATAAAGCCGCATGAACTGTATTGAAGACAGTGAACATCAAGGGATCACCCACTGCTGACGTGTCCCTGCGCTGATTGTTATATAGCCGTAGACGCGCAAGCATATTCGCTCGCTTTGTCTCGTTGAAAGCAAAGCACAAGGTGTATTCCTCGTTCACCTGATCTATAATTCTTGCCTGCATTGACGCACTAATCTTGTCTAAAACAACCTGTCCGTCTTCAATAAACTCCCTGTCTATATCTTCATATGCAACTTTCAACTTCTTGTAAACTGCCTCTAGTGCCATGGTATTGATTTTAATGAATCTATAACTATAATCAATAGCTGGAGATTATTTCCCTACCGGAATTGACTTAACGGAAACAGTACCAGCAGACACATCAGACCTGCCATTTAAAACATCAAGAGAACTCATCGCTCCGGACAAAACTGCATGCTCGATTGAATCAAACTCTTGACGGGTATAAATATCTTTTTTAATTCCACAAAACTTAAGAAATCGCCTCCACAACGAAGGCTTAACAATGGCCCTATCCATGTATACTTGGTTTTTATGGCTAAACAAATACATAAAAACGTACTCAAAATGCAAAATATAAATAAAGGTTTTTCCATATGACATTTGTCTTGTTATTTCGATTTTCATTTATTTGTATGGGTCAAACTCCTTTATTTCGTTTTCATAACCACCAAATCTGGTATTTCGTACAGGATAAGCTACGAAAGACGGCTCATGCAGCAATAATCTGTGCAAGTTCTCTGGCTGATGATCGTCCTTGTCACGTGGCCTAGAACTTGCTTTTTTGTCGTCCTTGGCCGCTCCTTTCCACTCTTGCCACACATACTCATCTAGCTGCTTAATCGCTACCGGACAAGTATCAAAAATATATAATTCAGGCGGTACTATCATTTTACCCTCAATCATTTGATATGACAAGGCATCATCCGTCCTCTTGATTCCGGCATGTAAATCTTTACTGCCTTTTATGAGTCCACTAAATCCTAAATCAAATAATTGCTTACCGACACTTTGCTCCTCTTTGTGCTGATCGTCATTAAAGGCGGAAGGGTCTATAATCCTGTCCGCAATCCTGTAGTGCATTGAAGCCTCAAACGCCTTCATACGCTCATAAAACAGTTTTGTACCACCCTGGCTAATCACCTCACCGGAAACATACTTTCTACCTTGTGAATTAACACTCATGTACAAAACATGATCAGCAGTGTTGGGATGAGGATCTATCGCCATGTAAGTACTGTACAGCCGCTCATCAAGCGGAAACGGCTTAATGACATGTATTTTCCGACGAAATAGCTTATGAACCTTACCAATTAAATGCCCAAACTTACCAAATACGCGAGCTTCCTTCTCATCTTCTGGATAGCCGTCGGCTATACGCTTAATATTCGCATGTTCAAGCACTCCACGCACCCCATGAACCTTGCAAGCATCCTCCATTTCTGCCTCTACGTAATCAGCATACTGCCCGTCTGCGTGCTCATCCATCCACTCCTTGATCCACGCCGAATAATTCAGAGGTGTAAACGTCCAAAAAACGATCATGCCCATACGACCACGCGCAAGAGTAGCCATGAATTTATCTTTCGGCATCGGCTCATCAATCCATACCCAACCAATATCGGCAGATTCAAACTCTTTCGCGTCCTGTTCCGTGCTCATTAAATCAATTTCCCAACCTGTATTTGTCTTGATCTTGCAGACATAGTTTTTACCCTCCTTACCCATCTCAAAATTAGCCTCTGGCATTTTTGTTGACTCATTCACTGGAAACCATTTCTCAAGCTCAGGAATAATCTTGGCCTTGATAGTCGTCGGATCAGAAATAATACGGCCACGTTTCATGTATGGCCACTTCTGAAAAATAGGTTGTTCAAAATACTTATTTTGTGGCCCGAAACAAATATTGGTCACAAGATTCGCTCCACATGCACTTTTCCCCACACCATTAGCAGCACAAAAAAGATTCACGAAATGCTTGTCTGCCCCGACCATCTGGATAAATTCCTCTTGTTTGCCGTTAGGGATGTAGCCTTTAGCCGGATAATTAAGTTTCCTTCTTTCCTGTTCCCGTAAAAGATCGGATAATTCCCGAAAGGATTCCGGCGATTCTTCCTTCAACTTCTTCATCGCTAAGGCTACGATTTGCTCCTCCTGAAGGGACTGCATCATCATTTATTAGTTTACGTAATTTTGCGGCAAATTCAACTCCAGATTTGACGGAGTAAGGGTCAATTTCACCGGTTCTAACTATCTCATTGTCATTACCACGGACTAAAACCTCCTGCTTGTTCAATAATGCTTTGGTTTTTTCTAAAATTAAGTCGTCAGGCAAATGGAATGCTGCTAGTTCTTGAAAAGCCTTCGTATTAGTCAATGATCCGTTTCTTGCATAACTTGCCGAATAGCCAGCGTCCTTCATGGCTTGTGTCTTACTTACGTTTTCGCACATTTTCTGCAGAACCGGCAACTGTTTAATAGCAACCGCCCCTAATACCTTGGTTTTTTGACTTTTTTTTTAGACATAAAGAATAATTAAAAAATCAATTTAGTATGTTTTATTTTTTAGCCTGTACAGATTTAATATAATCGCCTAGTGCCTTTCTAGCGAATGCCATAAAAAAATTCTGCCCACCCTGCGCCTTGATTTCAATTAAATTATTAACTTCTATCAATTCCGCGTCCGTTAAGTCAACCTCTTTCCCTGCGTGTATATCTATAGCCTTGTCAACAAGTCCAAGATCAGAAGTCCTTGCGTAAATCAAATTAGCAAGTTCTTTGTGAACCTCACCTTTTATCTCCGTACCATCTACATTTTTAAGCGTAAGCTTTGAAAAGTTGAATTTCATATTTGAGATTTAATTATAAATTAACTTTCTTTCTTTTACCTAAGTGGCGCTAAGTGGCGGGGAGAGGCAAGACCACTCCCCTTTACCCTGTTCCCTATGATAAGAACAAGTAGAGTATATCTTTAGAGGAGGATAAAGTCAACTATTATTTTGGTCAAGAATAAATCTTTTCTCCATTGTCGTCTAAATAAAAATCACCAACATTGTCTACCCCAGAAATGCCACTAAGTCTAAACTGCTTCCCCTCTTTCGCAATCTGTTCTGTGGTTACAGAAGGAAATGATTTGCTTTTAGCCATCAACTCAATCGTTTGCCTCACACCCTCTGGCAGCGTCCCACCAAAAGCACTTTTTTGCTCACCCTTACCTAATTCTTCCCAGCAAGAACAAACGTCGGAAATCATCATCACGCATAAGCATTTCTTGCAAAGCCTATGATGAGTCAATGCCAACCTTTCATTTTCTTGAGCAAACCATCTTTCAATCGTAATTATCGTCGGAGCGATATTTAACGGAATTACCTCCCCTTGAATTATAGCCATCTTCTGCCCCTGATTAAGAGCATTGATTATACCTAACCCCTCCTTTTCAGAAATGAAAAACTTAACCTTGTCAAATGTTATAAGTACATGCGTTTGCATAAAGCTTTTAATTAAGAAATAAAGGCGATCTTACCCCCCTGCGGCTTTCCCTCAAACTTGTTCATTCTGCTAAACCAATTAGCGAGCCTTTTTTGAACCTCAAACGTCTTTTCCATCTCCCATCGCTGCTTGCTACCAGATTTATTTAACTCGCACCAGTAATTCGTGAATTTGTCAAGCTCGCGGGATAATACATCCTTCGGAATTCCCTTTAGGGAAAGATCAACCAGTAGGCCATCGTATTCCGTGGTTCGTTCCCTAACGGTTTTTATGAACTCTTCCATTTTTTGAGCGGGAGTCTCTCTCTCTTCTTTCTTTTCTTTTCCTTTTATTTCCTTTCCTTTCCTTTCCTTTCCTTTATACTGTTGAACACTTGTTGGATTTTGCCTTGCCTCTGCGCTTTTTTTACCAGCGAATGACCGTTTTTCTGATAATTGGAGTCTTTCTTTTTTATGCTCAATTACCCTGTTAGAGTAAAAGTTACCATTTTCGTCTTTTAACAAAAGTCCGGTGGTGTTCAACACTTGTTGGATTTTGCTGAACACTTGTTCGCCTCCATGAAAACCACCGTACATTTTTAGGAGTGTTTTGAGTTGTATGTCGTTAATTTTTCCGGTTGGCTCCGAGTGAAGGTGTTCTATTAAAATCCAGTAAAAACCTACACCCGCTAATCCACATTCACCTAAAAGCTCGATCATTTTAGGATCTTGAGTAGCGTTGTAGTCGTGGCTAAAATAATAAGATTCCTTCATTTTATAATTATAAACTCAAATAGCCCACATACCACAAAGCGCAAACCTTGAAAAGTATGTGAGCCATCTGAATTGATAATATTAAACATTGGTTTGCGCTTAAGTGCTTTAATCTAAGCACACCACATTAGATTTGTAAATAGTATTTATAAAGATTATAATAAACATGTATTTGACGTCTGTTCATAGGGTTTCAAAATTACGACACCAAGAGCTGCGTTGCCCCGAAAAGACAGTGGCGGCTCTTGGCGTATTGACTTGACTTACCTTATTAGGTAGTATACACTCAATCAGTAACCCCACATAAACATGCAAATTAGTATCAAGTTTAAAATTGAAGAGTACAACAAACTTAAAGCCTTCTGCTTATACAAGGGCTATGAGTTTGTAGGAGAATATATTAAAAAAATCGTTTCTAAGGATTCCGGCGTAGAATTTACTAATGTCCGCAAAATCGGACGAAAAGTAAAAGAAACTATTGACATGAGGATACCTACGTGATAGACTTCCCACGACATCATCCAGAACGTCTTGCCAATAGGCACATAAGACACCCAAAGGATGCGTCACAAAAGTTTATCTCTTAACTACTAAATATGGTAATCAGAACCACTTTTATTGCTCAGGGTCGTGAGTATGTAGTAGAGGCCGGCTCATTTGAATCACACGCTGAAAGAATGGGAACGCTCGAAAGAACAATTGCGGCACTTGAAAAGAAAGAGCTAGAGGCCGAATATTGGGAAGAACAATCAATAAAGAGAGATGACGAATATAATACTCACGTTAACTTAATGTCACAATATGAAAATTAAATTGGACGAAATGACAAAGGCTATAGCTAATCTCAATGAATACTTGTTAGCCAACAAGGACTTGGAGGGAAGTAAACTCTTTAGAGAGGCACTAGCCTCGATCAATGAAGTGCTTGATAACTTAAAAATGACATGAAAAAACATTATACCGCTGACGAACTGGATGTCACAGCTTATCATTTAGAGATAATGACAAAGGTTCTGTTGTGTGCTTTGTATTTTGTTCTGATTGTTGCGGTGATTAAGTTTCTTATTATTTAATAATACCTATGGATATTCAAGAATTACAGGATGCCGCTAACGATGTAGCACTTGCTCGCCTAGAGTTGATTAGCCTTGAGGAACAAAAGGAGGCCTTCTTAAAAGCAATTCCACAGTTAGTCGAGTTAGATACAAAGATCGAAGAAACCACTAATCGTAAACGTCAAGCGTCTGATAAAATGCTTGAGCTTATGAGGCAAGTTGAACTCAAGAGTTGGAAAACAGAGCATTCGCTCTTTGCGAGAACTTTACGCCGCACAGCTGAATTTGACCAGATTGTTAAAAAGCAGATAGAAGATCGGTTAAAGAGTGGGGAGGTTATTGAGAATTGGAGCCTTAAAGAAACAGAATTCATCTCAATTAAAACTGTAAAATAATTTAAAAAATATTTCATAACAACTAAAACATGCAAGAACTACAAAAAACAGAGGAGCAGATGATCGCTGAGTGGAAGTCAAGATATGTCGTACCGAAGTCTCACTTTAACGAGATTAGAATCGACAACAAGAGATTTATCGAGAACGAGGGGGAGAACCCAATTAGTAGTGTTCCTTATCCAAACCCAAACTTTGGCAAGATATTTGCTACCAGTTGGGCCGGAGACACGGAGACAGTCAAAGAATTGAAAATTGGAGACGTTTTCTATCCTATCAGGGTTCGAGTTTCAATCAAGACTAAGATATTTGACGAAACAGATGGAAAGTCGAAACCTAAATACACCTGCAAGGAGGTTGATAGGGGAGAGGACGTAGAAATCAAAGAGCTTGCAACGAGCCTGACCGTATTTACAGGCCCGTACAAGGACGCAAAGGAAAAATACCAGCTTAGATATCGTTTGGCACTGTATGTCTATCGTGAGGGCACTGTGTATCGCTGGGAGATAGGCGGGCAGGAAGCTCTGGGATCATGGTTTGGAGTGGAGAAAGCTGTTCAGGCATTGGGAGTGCCTCATACTGTTAAGATTGCGGATATTATTCCGCAGAAGAATAATACTATTTATTGGAACGATCTTAAATTTGCGGTAGCCGAGCCGTTTCCGGTAAAGGATGCTTTGGCGCTGGATGATCAATTGAGAAACGCTAGAACGGAGGATGATGCTTTTGATGAAGATGCGCCTAGGAATAGTACAGATCTCCCCTTCGGTTAAATAACTTAACTTAAAAAACATGATTAAAACAATAGGTTGTCAAATAATAGGAGGTAAACGTCAAATGAGGTCTGGGTTAATGAGGTACACCATAGAGCTTACTGATCAGGATACACAGCTTTACGGGCCGACAATTTCAACGGCGGAGATTAAACAAATGTTAGTAGACCTGACTTGGGAATTCACGGAAGCGCAAAATGCTCATCAGGGAAGCGCTAATCCTGATACAGGAGAAATAACTAACCCCGAAACATGAAAAACACAGAAAGGCACGTAACCTACGCAGATATATACCACAATAGATTGCCGTATCTTGCACTGTTGCTGGGAATGATATTAGTGGTGGTGGCGGTGATATTATCACTCTGGATGATAGTTAGTGTTTTATTCTTAATTTAAATCATGAAACCCAAATGGCTAGACGATCATACATGTCGATTCAATGACGGGATACATTGCTGTGATTGCTTTGTGGAAGGTTACAGCAAGGGATTGGAGGCTCAAGTTCATCCTAAAGCTCCTAATCCTGTCATCCCTTCCCTCGATATAGACGCAATTATGGATTCGTTTGCACTTGAAGGCAAGATCACGGAGAAACATGCACAAACCATTAGGGAGATATTATGTGAGAAACTTGCTGAAAGGAGAGTGCCGGGAGTGGGCCAGTGGAAGGAGATTGGGGAGCCATACGGCTACGACAAATATTTCAAAATTAAATTCTAACAATAATTAGATATGAAAATTTCAATCAAAAATAGGTTCACTGGTATTGTTATTATTGAAGGTGAAGCAGGAAGTGTAAAAGAACTTTTGAAGGCAAATACCAGAGCGGATTTGTCCGGAGCGGATTTGTCCGGAGCGGATTTGTCCGGAGCGGATTT
>ERZ1292625.104-Hain-H41-01um-R1-104-length-139562-cov-13_pt1 | contig 41945 bp, 42 predicted proteins | sample MGYA00564400_ERZ1292625 | MGnify/ENA primary metagenome ERZ1292625 (study PRJEB36523, sample SAMEA6512639) | groundwater metagenome | collected 2019-01-08 | study: AquaDiva: Metagenomics assemblies of 32 groundwater samples
GACCCAGCCGGTTTCGAACCGGCTACCTCCTCATTGCAAATGAGGCGCTCTACCAACTGAGCTATGGGCCCAACGTTTTCTACTCTACCGCGACTGAGCGAGATTGACTAGATGGGAAAAGAACTCTGAGAGTGAGATACCTACCGCGGCAAGCGAGCGCGGGAGGAGCGACTCGTCGGTAAGGCCGACCGCGGGCGCGCTGTTGGTCTCGAGGAAGTAGATCCCCTTGGGGGTCACGATGAAATCACTCCGCGAGAAGTGTCTCTGCTCGAGCGCGCGATGCATCACCTTGGCCATGTGTTGGAGCTCCTCGGTCTCGACTCGGGAGAAATTGCCCGGACAAATCTCGCGCGTTTCTCCGTTATACTTGGCGTGCGCAGTAAAGAATTCTGCCTCTGGTGGCGGGATGATCTCGATGGTGGGCAGCGCATACAAACGCTCACCGCGAAGTTCCTCAACGACGCCGACGGTTGCCTCACGTCCTCGAATCCTATCTTCAACAAGCACGCCCTCTGCCCCATCGGCAAAGAGCTGTTCAATGGCCGCGAGCACGAGCGCATAACCGCCGACGAGCGATACTCCTGCCGACGACCCCCAGCCGACCGGTTTTACCATCACCGGCTGATGCAGCGTGCGGATAATGTCGTGCGTTTGCTGCTCTGCGTCTTCAACGCGTTCGATATAAACAGAGGTGGGGGTACGGAATCCTGCCTCATGTGCTTTTGCTTTAGCAATCACCTTGTGGCGCGCGAGGTGAGCGCCGTAGGCATCGGGGCCGCAGTAGGGGACGCCAAACTGTGCCAAAAGCCGCTGCACCTCCCCCTGCTCTCCGAATTCACCGTGGAGCGGGAGGAGCGCGACATCGATCTGACGCAGCACGCGATCGGGCGCGACGGGACGCCCGCGGTCATGCCACACGCCCTGCTTGTCGATATAGATATCGCGCGCACTAAAGCGCTCACCAGGCAGATTGGCGAGGATCGTCGCGCCTGATTGAAGCGAAATATCATGCTCGTGTGAGGGCCCGCCGCGCAACACCCCGACAATGGTTTGCATCGCTCCAGTATAGCAAACGCGAGGGAGCGGAATATGTGCGAGAAGTGAGTCTCGCAGCGCGGTGGCGCGAGAGGAGGCGATTTTCTAGCAAGAAAATACGCCGCTCACTTCGAGCGTATATTCCGCGACCGGGCCGCGCGGTGGCGAGAGAGGGAGAAGCGATGGGCCTCGGCGTTAGCGAGGACCGCGTCGGCCTCACTCACTCCTGCACGACGCGCGCCGAGCACCTCGCGCGGGCGGTGCCGCTCATCCTTAACCACGGCCGCGACGCCAATTGAAAGACCTGCCGCGGCAATGACGCTCTCTGCCGCGCGCTTCTGCGGCGCACCGCCGTCGACCACGATCGCGGCGGGGAACGGCCACTCCGGGTGATTGAAGCGCCGAATGAGAATTTCTTTGAGCGATCCGACATCATCGTTCTTTTTCACTCCGCGAATACGGAAAGTGCGATACTCCCGCTTCACTGGCACACCATCCTCTACCACCACCATCACCCCGATCGCGTTGGTGCCCGCCAAGTGCGCTGTATCATACGCCTCAATCCGGTATCCAAGCTTTGTCTCTATAGAGACATACTGTTGATACCTGTTTTCATCTTTGATGAGTGAGACGTCCTGGATGTGGTCGAGGGCGAAGAGCTGGCGGCGCGCCTCTGCTGCGTCTTCAAATCGCTCTTCGGCCGCAGCGCTTTTCATCTCTCGCTCAAGCATATGCCGCAGCTCCTTGGTCTTTCCTCCCAAAAACAGGGCAACTCGTTTTATCGTCCGGCGATACCTTTTGAGGTTTACCTTATTTTCTCCTATAGACGAAGTTAAGGTAAACCTCATATCGCGTGGATACTGCTCGATCTGGGTATTAAATTCTATGCGCGCCTGCTGGTGCTTACTCTTCTGCCCCACCGGTCGTGGCGTGTCGAAGAAGGGGAAGATTTTGCGGATGAGCCGCAGCCCCTCGCGCAGCTGCGGCCCACTCGGGAAGGGGCCAAAAATAGAAAGCAGTTTGCAGGAGGCAGGAGGCAGGAATGCTGTTTTGTTCTCAAAATCAATATCCTTGCCACGGATTGCGAGCACGCGTGGAATCTCTTCGTCAGTAATCACGGCGTAGAGAAAAGTTTTATCATCTTTGCCGTCGCTGTTAGCCGGCGGCATATACTTTTTAATCAGTGCGGCCTCCTTCACCAAAGCTTCCAGAACGGTGGGGGTGGTATGATATATCATACCTTTTGCTTGTGTGACCATATCGACAATGCGCGGCCCTCGGGTGGCGATCAGGTCATCGTCAAAGTAGGAGCGCACGCGATCCCGCAGGCTCGTCGCCTTGCCGACGTACAGGACCTTCCTGCCCTGCTTAAACAGGTACACCCCCGGCACATCAGGGAGCTGGAACTTACTTAGGTCGCTTCTTTGCATGGCGTTTGAGAGCCTTCGCCAAGTATTCGCCGGTGTAGGAGCCCCTGGTGTCGGCGACCTCTTCAGGCGTGCCCTTGGCCACCACCTTGCCGCCGCCCGTTCCGCCATCGGGGCCAAAGTCGACGAGATAATCGGCTGATTTAATCACATCGAGATTGTGCTCGATCACGACCACGGTGTTACCGCGGCGCACGAGCTCTTGGAGGATCTCAATCAGCTTCTTCACGTCTTCATAGTGGAGGCCCACCGTGGGCTCGTCGAGCAGGTAAATCGTCTTCATCGTCTGCGAGCGGTAGAGCTCGCTCGCGATCTTGACCCGCTGTGCCTCGCCGCCCGAGAGGGTGGTCGCGCTCTGCCCGAGCGTGAGGTACTGGAGCCCGGTCGAGTTGAGGCTCATGAGCCGCTCGCTAATCGCCGGGATGTCAGCAAAGAAAATCTCGGCCTCTTCAATCGTCATCTGGAGCACGTCATAGATACTCTTGCCGCGGAAGGTGACCTCAAGCGTCTCCTTCATAAAGCGCTTCCCCATACAAATGTCACAGGTCACGTAGACCGTCGGCAAGAAGTGCATCTCGACCGCGATGGAGCCGTTCCCTTGGCAGGCCTCGCAGCGGCCGCCCGCGACATTGAAGGAGAAGCGCCCCGGCTTCCAGCCGCGCGCCCGTGCCTCACTCGTTGCCGCGAAAAGGTCGCGGATGTGGGTGAAGGCGCCGGTGTAGGTGGCCGGGTTAGAGCGCGGCGTACGGCCAATGGGCGACTGGTCGATGAGCACTGCCCTTCCCACATACTCGGTACCCGTGAGCGAAGCGACGTGCTCGAGTGTGGCTTCGCGGCGCGCGAAGCGCGCCGCGATATTACGATGCAGAATGTCGTAGAGAAAGGTGGACTTACCGCTCCCCGAGACACCCGTGATGCACACGAGCTTACCGAGCGGGATGTCGACGTTCTGATTCTTGAGGTTGTGGAGCGTGGCGCCGCGCACCTTGATCCATCCTTTCTCGCTCGTGCGCCGCTCCTCGGGGATCTCGATCGCTGTCTCCTCGCGCAGATAGCTGAGCGTGAGCGACTTGCTCTCGTTCGACTTCGCGGTCAACAGATCGTCGAGCCAGCCCGCGGCAACGACATTCCCACCGTGGACGCCGGCACCCGGGCCAATGTCTATCAAGTAGTCGGCAGCGTAAATCGTGTCCTCATCGTGCTCCACGACGACGATCGTGTTGCCCAAGTCTTTCAGTACCAAAAGGGTCTCAATGAGTCGTGCGTTGTCTCGCTGATGGAGCCCGATCGTCGGCTCATCGAGGACGTAGAGCGCGCCCGTGAGCCCGCTCCCGAGCTGTGATGCAAGTCTGATTCTCTGCGCTTCGCCCCCTGAGAGCGTCGCGGCGGAGCGGTTGAGGGTGAGGTAGTCGAGCCCCACGTTAAGCATAAAGGAGAGCCGCGCGTCGATCTCTTTCAATATCGGCTGCGCGATATCCTTCTTCATCTCAGACAGTTCTATAGTATCGACAAAATCTTTTGCTTCTTGGATCGACATGCTGGCGAAGTCGACGATACTCTTGCCGAGTGTTTTGTCTTTTTTACTTTTCAAAAAGACACGCAGCGCCTCGGGCCGCAAACGCCTGCCCTCACACACCGGGCACGGCGTCTCGGAGAAGAGCGACTCTGTCCCGAGCCCATGACACTCCGGACATGCGCCGTAGGGAGAGTTGAAGGAGAAGAGTCGCGGCTCCACCTCGGGGAATGATGCGCCGTCTTCAGGGCAAATAAACCGAGACGAGAGCGTCTCAATGGTGCCGTCGGCGTGCTTGATCTTCACGAGGCCATCGGCCTCTTTAAGCGCGAGCTCAAGCGCCTCGGAGAGGCGCTCACGCGCCCCCGCAGTCGTGCGCGCGAATTCAGAGACGAAGATAGAGTCGACCACGGCGTCGATACTGTGCTGCTTATTCCTGTCGAGATCGATCTTCTCGCGCAGCGACTGCGGCTTACCGTCGATCACGACGCGCTCATACCCCTTGCCCAAGAGATCATAGAGGAGCTGATAATATTCACCCTTGCGCCCCACCACCACCGGCGCGTAGATGGTGACGGCAGTCTTGTCGACCGCGACGCCCATCACCTTCTCGCTCGTTCCCTTACGCTTTTCATCAACGCGCTGAAAGACCATCTTGATCATCTCCTCCTTAGAGAGGCGGACGATAGGCACGTCGTGGTGGATACAGTACGGCTGGCCGGCGCGCGCATAGAGCACGCGGAGGTAGTCATAGATCTCGGTTACGGTGGCGACTGTTGAGCGCGGGTTGTTGGAGCGGCTCTTCTGATCAATAGAGATCGCAGGAGAGAGGCCGGTGATCTCATCCACATCGGGCTTCGCCATTTGATTCAAAAACTGACGTGCGTATGCAGAAAGAGATTCAACATAACGCCGCTGCCCTTCGGCAAAGATGGTATCAAAGGCGAGCGACGACTTGCCCGAGCCTGAGAGACCGGTGATCACCGTCATCGCGCCACGCGGCATATCCACCGAGATATTCTTGAGGTTATGGGTACGCGCACCCTTCACAGAGAGCCAATCGCTCCCGTGTCGGTGGGCGTTCGACCTCAGAGGTCGTTCATCAAATGAAAGACCTCGGAGGTCTTTCATGGGTTTGGTGGGTTTTTTCATGCAAAATCCCTGCCCGTGGCGGGGCAGGTACGGTGTGGATTATATCATTCAATCTAGCCTCCCGATAGAGGTTTGCGGGTGCGGGGTTTACGGGCTTTGGGGCCGGTGCCTTCGAGTTTGTAAATTTCGTCGCGGATAATTGCCGCGATCTCAAAGTCGAGCTGCTCGACTGCATCGGCCATCTCTTCTCGCTTGCGCTTAATAAACTCCTTCGGGTCTTCTTTATACGCGAGAGTGTCGAGCACCAGCAGCTCGTCGATCGTGCGTTGGTGCTCCGTGCGCATACTGGCCGCGATATCACGGATCTCTTTTTTAATCGTGAGCGGAGTGATGCCGTGCTTCTGGTTATACGCCATCTGGAGCGCGCGGCGACGGTTGGTCTCGCTAATGGCCCGATCGAGTGAGCCGGTCATAACGTCGGCATAGAGAATAACGCGGCCGAGCACATTGCGCGCTGCACGGCCGATGGTCTGGATGAGCGAGGTCTCACTCCGGAGAAACCCTTCTTTGTCGGCGTCGAGGATACCCACGAGCTCGACCTCGGGCAGGTCGAGCCCCTCGCGCAGCAGATTGACCCCCACGAGAATGTCGAAGTCGCCTTGACGAAACTTGGTGAGGATATCGATACGGTCTATGGTCTTCACGTCAGAGTGGAGATATTCGGCCTTCATTCCCTTCTCGCGCAGGAACGAAGCGAGGTCTTCAGCCATCTGCTTGGTGAGGGTGGTGGCGAGCGCGCGGCCGCCGCGCTTGATCACAATCTCTGCTTCAGTAATAAAATCGGCTATCTGTCCGCGATACTCTCCAGTGTCGCTCACGCCGCGCACCGTGAGCTCTGGGTCGATAAGCCCAGTAGGGCGAATAACTTGCTCCACGATTTGTTCGGAATGCTCCTTTTCATAGGCTCCCGGAGTCGCGCTCGTGTAGAGCACCTGTCCCACACGCTCCTCAAACTCTTCAAACCGCAGCGGCCTGTTGTCGCGTGCCGACGGGAGTCTGAAGCCGTACTCAACCAAGTTGTCCTTGCGCGACTTGTCGCCCGCATACATCCCGCCGATCTGGGGGACGGTGACGTGCGACTCATCGATCACCGTGAGGAAGTCTGGTGAGCCATCTTTGTGGTGCGGAAAATACGAGAGCAAGGTGTGCGGCGGCTCACCCGGAGCGCGCCCGTCGAAGTGGCGGGAGTAGTTCTCGATCCCGCTCGTGTAGCCGAGCTCGCGGATAAGAGCGAGGTCGTGGAGCGTGCGGCGCTTCAACCGTTCGGCCTCTAAGGGCTTCTCCTCACGCTTAAACTTCGCGAGCTGCTCTTCGAGCTCGAGCTTAATGTCCTCGATAGCGCGCAAGCGCTCCTCCTCGTTTGTCACGAAGTGCTTGGCCGGGAAGACGAAGACGGATGATGGTTCGCTCACTTTGGCGCGCGAGACCGGGTCAAGCTGCTCGATACGCGCCACGACGTCGCCATCGAAGATGACCTTGTACATCACCCGCTCGTTGACCGGCATAAACTCAAGCGAGTTCCCCACCGCGCGCAGCTGGCCTGGGTTGAGGTCGGCCGTCGTGCGTTCAAAGTAGATCCCCACGAGCTTGCGGATGAGCGCTGCCCTATTCTCGACCCCGCCCTGCTCGATCTTCACGTGCACTTTCTCATATTCTTCTGGCGAACCGAGACCATAAATTGCCGAGACTGAAGCGACAATGATGACATCTTTGCGCGTCAGAAGCGCCTGCGTCGCCGCGTGGCGGAGTCGGTCAATCTCAGCATTGATCATCGCCTCTTTCTCAATATAGGTGTCCGAGTGCGCAATGTATGCCTCCGGCTGATAGTAGTCGTAGTAAGAGACGAAGTAGTGCACTGCGTTCTTTGGGAAAAATTCCCGATACTCCTGCGCGAGCTGCGCCGCAAGCGTCTTATTGTGCGCAAGAACGAGGGTAGGTTTATCGTATCGCGCGATCACATTCGCAACGGTAAAGGTCTTACCCGAGCCCGTGACGCCAAAGAGCGTCTGGTGACGCATGCCCTTTTCAAGCCCTTCTGCGAGCTTCAGAATCGCCTGCGGCTGATCGCCAGCGGGCTCAAAAGGGAGATGCAATTTAAAATTAGCCATGGTAATAGTCGCGAACAAAGTTGGCACGATACTCGTCAAAACGTCCATCGAGGATCGCTTGGCGCGCGCCGTCGACGAGCGCGAGGATGAAGCCGACGTTGTGCATCGAACAGATGATCGAACCGAGCATCTCTTTAGAGCGGATCAGGTGCGCCACGTATGCGCGCGTGAATCCAGAAGTTAGGACACTGGGTGTCCTAACTTCTGGATCGAGGGGGCCGAAGTCGTCTCTAAACTTCTCTCCCGTGAGGTGGATGATGCCGCGCGTGGTGTAGATCGAGCCGTGGCGACCAATCCGGGTGGGTGCGACACAGTCAAAGAGATCCATCCCGTTCGCGATACCTTCAAGAATATCTCCGGGCTCACCGATACCAAGGAAATGTCTTGGGAGCTCCTCGGGAAGCTCGCTCATCGCGGCGCCCAGGGCGCCGCGCATATCTGCCTTTGAGAACGAGCCGCCGATGCCGATGCCGTCAAAGCCCAAGGAGGCGATCTCTTTGGCCGAGGCCTTACGCAGATCTTCATGGCGCCCGCCCTGCACGATACCGAAAATTGCCTGCTTTTGGTTGGCCTCAATATTGTGACGGTGGGTGTCGAGGCTGCGCTTGGCCCAGCGGTGTGTGCGCTCCATCGCCTCTTTCTGATACTCATACGGCTCAGTCGGCGAGGTGCACTCGTCAAAAGCAAAGAAGAGATCAGCGCCAAGCGCGTGCTGGATCTCCACCGAACGCTCAGGGGTGAAGCGGTGCAACGAGCCGTCGTGATGCGAGGTGAAGGTGACCCCCTCGTCGTCTACTATCGCAAGCTGTCCATGTTGACTTGCCACTTCAGGGTCATAAATTGACGGCGTAGGTACGGGCTCATTTTCGACAAGGTTTAACCTTGTTTCTTTTGTAAATTTTGAGATGGTTTTTCCAAATGCTGCGCCGAGCGAGAAGACCTGGAAACCACCCGAGTCGGTCATGGTGGGGCCCTTCCAATTCATAAACTGCGCGAGCCCTCCTGCCTGCTTCACGATCGCTTCGCCGGGCTGCAGGTACAGGTGGTAGGTGTTGGCCAAGACCACCTGTGCACCGAGTGTCTCAAGCGCAGCTGGAAGGATCCCCTTCACGTCGGCCTTGGTACCGACAGGGACAAAGGCTGGCGTGGTGATGGCACCATGCGCGGTAGTGAGTAAACCAGCACGCGCGCCCCCCTGGGGCGCGCGTGCCTGGATCTGAAAGGAGAGTGCGCCCATCCCTTCGTTCTACCTTATCTGCTCCCTTTCTGCACCTTGAGAAGCTCTACTTCAAAAATGAGCGCGGAGTTTGCCGGGATCACGTTTCCTACCGCCTGACTGCCGTATGCCAAGTCAGCCGGGATCATGAGCACCCGCTTCCCGCCCACCTTCATCCCCGCGATACCCTGATCCCACCCCTTGATCACTTGACCGGCACCCAGCGTAAAGGTGAAGCCGTCGCCACCATGATTCGCTGAGGCATCAAAGACGGTGCCGTTCGTAAGCGCACCAACATAATTGACGGTCACGGTGTCGCCCGCTGCAGCAGTGTCACCGGTACCAACTGCCGTATCTTGCATCATCAGCTGCGTAATGTCTTGTCCGTCGGTTGGCATGGTAGGTGTTGTTTGATCAGTAGGTAATGTTGACAAAGCGTCGTCCACTGCGGCTGTCTGTGCTTGCTCTGTCGCCGCGTGACGAAACGGTGAAAGGCCCGGGAACATGAAGAAGGCGACGATAACGACAAGAGCGAGTGCGGTAGCGATTCCAGTTTGGGTAGGTTGCATGGCTTTAGGATTATAGGAAAAGTATACTATAAAAGCTACGGGGCCTGAAACTCTTTAAAACGCTTCATTTCTTCGGCAACCGCCGCCTTGGCGAGCTCCTCGTGGTTGGGTACGGCTGCATCGAGAAACGTCTTGATCGCCGCTGCATCTCCTGCCTCGGCGAGCTTCATAAACTCCATCTGCTGCTCCGGAGTGAGCTTACTCACTACGCTCATGGTGGCCGCCTTGAGCGCGACTTCACCAAACTGCGCGATAAGCGACTTCTGTTCATCAGCACCCAAACTATCAATACCGAGATCTTTTGCGATCTGCGCGGTTATTTCGTCAGGCATACAGGATAGATTAGCATGTTAAGTAACTACTTTCTTGAAATCCTCTGGCCCCGGGGGATCAGCGAACGTCTTAAAGAGCCCGAGAAAGCCGCTTACGCGGATCGGCTGACTCGCAACCGGCTTCCCCTCGACGAGATGCCACGCAACACGATGATCTCCTGAAGCGTCCGCACTTAAAACAGCCGTGTGTGGATTCTCGGTTAGATATGTCTGGATGAGTGCCATTTGTTCGTTCTGTGTCCCGCCATATACAAATATCTGGTGCGCATCCGCCCCAGCATAGAGGTGCGGCTCGCCTGTCGGAATACTCAACTCCGCCCGCACATCGGACGCGTCGACTGGAGACTTTTCGAGCGGTGTCCCACTCTCCGGAGCATCGGGAATCGCAGTGTTGGGGAATGCTTCTACTTTTTCTACAATCGGAGACTGCTCGACGAACGTAGTCGATGCTTCAGCATGAACGGGCGTGGTAGACATATCTTCTGCTGCGCGAACCATATCGGGGTGTGCTGCATCAGAGAGATGAAGCTGTCCATCAGCATTAATGCTCAACTGTGCTGACATATCTATCTTCACGCTCGTCCCGTCAGCATTGAAAAATCCATGGGACGGATCTGTCGCGATCTGGTGCACAACCTTGTCGATCGAACTTGCATCGGCTTCGAGTAATCGACGGATATCGCTCCCTTCGGCAAACTTCGTCGGGTCGATGCCCTGCTGTTGTTGGAGCTGCTCCCATACACGCTTCATCATCCACTCATAGCCGTGGCCAGGCGAAGCGTTCACTGTTACTTCTAGTATCGGTGGCCGTGTATGTTCTGCAGCTCCGGGAGCTGCCGATCGTGTCTCTGATGTTGTTTCAGCGGGCACCGCTCCTGCGGCAGCTCGAGCTTCTTCAGTCGCTGGCGCCGTGTTCGCTACAGTTTCTGGAACTGACGTGGCTGGCGCCACATGGGGTGCGGCGGGATGCTCTACCTTCACTGCACTTGAACCAAACGGCCAGTGCTGTTTGAGCCACTCGGTACTCTCTCGTGCGCCCTCCATAAGAAGAAGCATCCCGCCCGTCATTACGGTAGCGTCACGCATCGCCTTGGCCATCGCTTTCTCCTTCTTCCACTTCCCTTCTTGCATCTGCTTCTCATATTTTATAAAAGCACCCGATAGACCCGCCACACGCTGTGCGGCAACACCCGAGAGACACGCGATAGCGGCAGGGATCGACGCGAACGAGAGCGCGACGCCCGAGCCGATACCGAGACTCACACCCACGGCGAGCTTCGATTTCCACCCCAGTTTGTTATAACGCTCACCCATCGCACGAAAATACTCCTCCACTTTCCCCATTTTTGCCGCTTCAGCATCAATCTCCTTGGAGCGTTCCTCTAGGTAGGGGTCTGGATGCTTGCCACTCTCACGTGAGGGTGGTCGGCTTCTTTTCAATTTCTTCGTCGCCTGTGTGACAACACGACGTAGACGCCCTCTCCAACGATCACGCCACTCTTTACTCCCGTCAGGCACCTCTGGAAAGTAATCGGTATCATCCTCACTGAGCACATCTGGTGGTACCGAGTCATACTCCCCATACCTCTGCGCCTCAAGCTCATAAATTCTTCTTGTGAGAGCCTCCCTTGCAGCACCTGTTGCGGCGTTGCGACGAGCCCACACTTTATCAAGTTCTGCATCAAGCTCAGCATCGGGCACGGTCTCTTTTGGTTCTCCTCCGGACCACGAGGGTCGAGGCTTTCCTTTAGCAAGCCACGCATACTCTTCTGGAATAGGTGGGTGTTGTGTACTCGCTGCATCAACACCAGTCTGTTCGACAGGCGGTGTGTCGACAAGGTCGGAGGAGGGATCTGCAGGTTGTGTGTCTTCAAAACCACGTGACCCAGTCTCCGATTCATCTATACCCGCAGGAAGCGTATCCGCAAACGCGTTTTGAGAAGGAATGTCTCTGAACGTAATATCTTCGGCTTGGTCTTTATGCCAACGAGGTTTTCCTTCTCTCATACCTACTTTGTGAGATACCGTTCGCGGATCATTGTCTCTACGGTAGCACGATCGCGCCCGTAGGTGAGGGCAGAGAGCTGCACAAGATCGTCAACTTGCGCATGATTGAGCGGCGGCAGGTCCGGCGTCTTCATATCAAAGGGCTTCTGCGGAACGCCGACAGCAAGAATCTTCACGTAGGCATTTCTGTTTTCTATATTCACAAAGTCGATTGTCTCAAACACCGGAGCGAACTGCTTGGCAAAGAACTCAGCATCCTCCTCACCAACGCGGAACACCGCCATATTCCCCACGTTGCCAAAGACGGCGTTACGCGTCTTCTCTTCGATCTGATTTAAGAATTGGTGCGCGACCGAGAGCCCGAGCTTATACTTGCGTGCTTCAGAAAGGATGCCGGGGATCGAGTCGCTGGTCATATTATGGAACTCGTCGATGTAGAGATAGAAGGGCGGGAAGGGGGTGCGAGGAGAATCAGCGCGCGAGAGCGCCGCCATAAAGAGCTTACCCACGATAATGAGGCCCAAAAGGTTAGCGTTCTTCTCTCCGAGGCGGCCTTTCGAGAGATTGACGATGAGGATCTTCTTGGTATCCATCACTTCGCGGAACTTGAAGGAGGACTGTTGTTGTCCGACGATCGGACGAATGAAGTCGTTCGCGGTGAAGTCGTCAAACTTATTGGTGATGTAGGGGACGATATTCTCGAGCGACGCTTCTCCTCCTGCCTTAGTCGCGATCTCATTCCAGAACTGATTCACGATCGGGTTCATGCTCCGCTCAAGCTTCATGCGGCGGAACTCGCTGTTTGAGAGTACCCGAGCAATATCGAGAATCGTCGAGCCGCTCGAGGGATCCTCCATTACGAGTTGGGTCGCGTTGCGGAAGTACTGCTCAAAGGCCGGGCCCATGCTCTCTGGCACGTCGCCATAGAGGCGACGAAAAATCATCAAGAGCTCGTTGACGATAAAAGTCTTCTGCTCCGGACGCGCCATATCATACTCGAGGAAGTTGAGCGCAAAGGGGCGTGAGAGATCTGCTGGATCAAAGTAGATCACGTCTTGGTAGCGCTCAGGCGGGACCGAGGCAAGAATATCAAAAACATCATTGCCGTGCGGATCGATGAAGCAACAACCTTCCCCATTTCTAATATCCTGAATAATCATCGACTTCATAAGTCCCGATTTGCCGGTACCGGTTTGACCGATCACATACAGGTGGCGGAGGCGATCTTCGGAGTCGAGATACACTGGGGTAGTCTGCCCTCGATGCACATTATTCCCGAGGAGAACGCCTGACGGCGAGAGCGAGAGCGGCGCGGCCGCGTGCGTAAAACGCGACTGCTTCAAGTGCGGCGAGGAGGCCATCCCGGACGGCGGGAAGTGGTAGAGGCTCGTGAGCTCGCGCAGAGAGAGCGGGAGCGCGTGAGCACTCGGGAGCCGGAAGGAGAACTCCTCAAGCGCGGCCTGTGCCTGCTTCCCTTCCACTCGAGTAAACGCGAATCGATTCCCTTGTGTGTTGCCTAATTGATTAAACGCTGACTCCACCTCGTCGAGGATCTGGGTCGCCTTCCGTGCGTCCTGCGATGAGCTCACGATGCGGATCGTCGCGCCAACGATTGGAGTCGCGATCTTTTTTTCTACCTGCTCGATATACGTCTTGTTGGCTTCGATCTGCCGCGTCTCGGCCTCCTTCGCTTTCTGCTCATCCTTTGGCTTACTCGAGAATATGGTCTTTGAGAAGTCGCGCGCAAACTCTCCGAGCGCTGTTTCGGGAGTGCTCAGGGCAGCCGAGTGTTTCTCTCCCTTACGAAGGGCGTTCAAAATCTTTTGGTAGTGCTTCACGTGCCGTGTCCCACGCGGCTCGACAATAATCTGGAGCGCAGCACCCTCGCCCACCTGTTCAATCTTTGTAAAAGCGTTGATAAGCGCATTGAGCGGATCGGTATCAAAGTCGGTGTAGTCCTTGAGGGGGAGTGCCGGATTCTCGGCGAGCCTTGCGAGTGATGTGAGAGTGATGCCGTGAGGTGAGAAAACGTTGTAGTCGGAGGGTTGCAGAACAAGATGTGCCCCAGGAAAGACCGCGAGGACCTGCTTTTCAAAAAGATTCTTTTTTGCATTTGGTACTGCTGCATAAAACTGCAACTCGGCGGTGTCGGCGGGTACCGCAAGCTCGAGCGCATAGCAGTGTGGCTCGCCGGCCGCAGCATCTTCTATCGAGAGGAGGCCGGCATAGAGCTGCTCCATCCCCGAGACAAGCTCTTTGAGCGTCTTTCTCTGTTGCTCTTCTCCTTTGGACTCCGGAAGCGCAATCTCATAGAGCGTCATCTGGAGCGCCTGAAAACTCGGCGACTTCTCTTCCCCGCCCTTAACCGGGAGCGCCGCCGCCACGTAGCGCACCAGATAGCGATGAAAGTCATCGACCACTCGTGGGTCGTGGAGCGCCTCGACCACCGTGAGCGCATTCTTGATCCCTTTTTCTGCAACGACGCGCTCCAGATTCTGGAGCGCTGCCTCACTGTCACCCACATTAAGCTCGGCAAGGATCGCAGCTGCTTCAGTGCGTGTGGTGGCCGCGTTTATTCTATAATCGTGAGCCAACACGGATGCGGGAGCCTTGTGGTGCTCGTGAATGTGTTCCGAGATAATCTGCACGTGCTCAAACGCGTTCGGCGCTGCGCCCTGCTTTGCAAGCTCTTCCTCTTTCCGTGCGACTTGAGCCCGCAGGTATGCGAGCTCTTCTTCTGGTGTCGACAACTGGTGCGCCGCTTCCATTTCATACAGTATACTGTATGAAATGCTCGATTTTATTTATGCCTGTATAAATCTTGACCCGATCGCTATAGCACAGACAGGGAGCTATATCGGCATCGCGCTCATTATTTTTGCCGAGAGCGGGCTTCTTCTTGGGATCTTCCTACCGGGTGACTCACTCCTCTTTGCTGCAGGACTTCTTGCTGCTGCAGGGTATTTCTCGCTCCCACCGCTCATCTTCTTTGTCGTTGCGGCAGCGATTATCGGCGATTCGGTGGGATATTGGTTCGGCGCCAATGTGGGGGTAAATTTCTTTAAACGAAAAGACTCCCTTTTCTTCAAACAGGAGTACCTCAAGCGCACCGAGCGCTTTTATCAAACCTACGGCGGACGCGCCGTGGTGCTTGCACGCTTTGTTCCGATTGTGCGTACACTCGCGCCGATCCTCGCCGGTATCGGCTCAATGAAGTATCACACGTTCCTACTCTGGAATGTGCTTGGGGGTGTGCTTTGGGGCATGAGCATGCCCCTCCTTGGGTACTCTATCGGCTCAGTTATTCCAAACAGCGAGCACTACATTCTCCCGATCTCGCTTGCTATTATCATTCTCTCTTTCTCCCCGATTCTCTTCAACGTGCTCCGCGGCAAGCGCGCCCTCTAAACGAAAAGGCGCTGTAAAAGCGCCTCCTCTTCGCCCGTGGTACAGGCGGTCATGCCGCCGGTACCGGCTGGTGTAGATCTGTCGTCTCCACAAAGCGCTCCACGCGACACGCATTCAGTAATGCGGACACGTACTGATCGCTCTCCACCCACCGCACTTTGAGTACGAGCTCCCCCTCTCCGAGCGCGACGTGAACGCATTCGGAATGAGGGGGCCGCCCATGCCCGTATCGGTTGTCGGAGTACAGGGAGACTGAACCGTAGTACCCCCTGAACATCGCCGTAACGGCATAGGCAAGCGTGTCAGCAAAGTGCTCTCGGCTGTGGTATCCCGCCTGCTGGATCGTGATGAAGCCAGGAGCCTTGTCGCCGAACGTCACTCCGATAACGTCTGGCTTCGATCGAGCATTCGCGATCCTGCCGTACTCCGGCTGAAGCGGGCGCCCAACAATGCGAACGGTGTTGGGGAAATCGAACCGATTGAGCTCGACTCCCGTATCGACCGCTACCGAATCGATCGGGATACGCGCATACCGCGGATCGGTAAGCCACGCTGCGAACTCCGCCTGAAACCACGGATTGCGATCCCGCGCGCTCACCCACACCCCGCCGACGATGGTGGTGAGCTGCCCGGCCAGCGTGTTGAGCTGGACTTGGTCGTCAAACCGAGCCCGCTTCAGAAAAAGAGCATTACTCATGGAACCCCCTATGTGTAGTTGAGTCACCATTGACCCGGATAAAAAATAGCACACCACCCCACCGTTGGGGAAATCAGAACCCGACACCCTGAAGGCTAGTGCCGTAGGTGGTAAGAAACTGCGGGATCGTAAAAGCAAGGCCGATCATCGGAATAATAATGAGCGCAGCGGTAACCACACTCGTCCAGAACATATGCTTCCTCACGCTCTCGGCAGCACGGTATGCCTTCTCCGCCTTCGCGCTTATCTCATCAAGCTTTGCTGCAAGTTCTGGGTCAATCATGGCTCTAGTGTACCAGAGTGACGACGTAGTAGATGACTCCGGCGCCGAGAAGCGTCATGACCGTGGTGAGTGCGCGCGGGTGACGGTGATGGCTCTCGGGGATGAGGTCGCTCGCGGAGAGATAGAGGAACGAGCCGGCGAACACGGCGAGCACCAGACCAATCGTTGACGGCGAGAGTACCAGAAAGAGTGTCGAGAAAGCACCCAAGACTGGTGCGAGTGCGGCAACGAAGAGCCAGCGCAGTGCGATCTTCCAGCTCCCGCCGCTGCGGAGAACGAGATTGACGGTATTAATCCCATCAGAGAAGTCGTGTGTGAGAACGGCAGCAGTGATGAGTAGGCCGGTCACTTCTCCAGCCTGAAAACCAACCCCGATCGCGACACCATCAAGGAAACTGTGCGCCGCGAGGGTGAGCGCGCCAAAGAAGCCCCGAGGATTCCCTTCATCCTCGTGAGTATGCGTATGTAAGAGGACGAGTCGATCGAGAATCAGATAGCCGAAGAAACCGAGCGCGACAAAGAGCGCGACAAACTGTGCCGAGTAGTACGGCATCCCAAGATCAATCGCTTCAGGGAGGAGGTCAAACATCGCAACCCCAGCGACCGCTCCCGCTGAAAAGCCGAGAATGAGATGGAGCTTGTCGCGGAAATGAAGAGCAAAAAGCCCTCCAATAAAGGTTGCGACCGAAGCTGCTAGAGAGATAACGAGGACATTCATGCGGGTATCATACACCATAGCAGAAACGCGCAGCCGACTGGCTGCGCGTTTCTGCTTTCTCCTGTCAGAGCGTCGTTACTTGATCAAGGGGTCAATCGCAGCCTTGAAGGTGGCGAAGGGGTACGCCCCTGCGATGACCTGCGTCCCGATCACAAACGAGGGGGTAGCATTAATTCCCGCCTTCTGCGCCTCCGCCTTGTCGGCGTCGATCATCGCTTGGTAGACGGCCGTGTTGGCCTTCACGTCAGCGGCGATCTTGGCGGCGTCGAGACCCGCAACGGTCGTGTTGAGCTTGTCGATTGAGCTGGCGTTGCCAAACCCTGCATGCTCTTCATCTTGAGCAACGTACATAGCCGTGCGCCATGCGAAGTACTGGCTCGGGTAGAGCTTCCATACCGAGCGGTTGTAGAGCGCCGCAGTGGTCGAGTCATTGCCGAGGAATGCAAAGTCCATCATAACAACCTTTACCTTGCCCGTATCGACATAGTCTTTGATAATCTGCGGGAAGGTGTCGAGCTCAAACCGCTTGCAGAACGGGCACTGGAAGTCGCTCCAAAACGCGATCGTCACGGGTGCCGATGCTTGACCAATGTAGGGAGCGCCGTCGGTCTTCACGTTTTTAATATTGGCAGTAGGAGTGGGCGCGGTACCGCCGGGCTGGGTACCGGCTGGAGCGGCGGGGCGTGAGCCATTCCACATGACGGCACCGGCGATCAAGAGGCCGGCGGCAATAACGGCGATGGGTAAAAAATACTTATTCCCGGTATCATTGGTGTTCATATACAGGCGATGATACCATACCCGTGGAATCCGCAACTAGGAGAAATCATGAAAATCGCAACGTTAGGAATCGTCCTCGCGGGCGGCACCGTCCTCCTCGGCGAGAAGAAGAAGGGAGAGATCGGCACCGGGGTGCTTTGTGGCCCGGGTGGCAAGCGCGATGAGGGCGAGACGCTCTCGGAGTGCCTCATCCGCGAGACGCGTGAGGAGCTCGAGGTGGAGCTCGACCCTACTTCGCTCGAGGAGGTCGCGCGGATAGACTTCTACGCCGCCGGCGAGATCGACTTCAGGGTCCATGTCTACCGCGCGAGGATCCTGTCGGGTGAACTCCACGAGACCGCGGACATGGTTCCGGCATGGTACCCGATCGATCAACTCCCGTTTGATCGGATGTACGACGCCGACCGGTACTGGTTTCCGAAGGCAGTGCGCGGCGAGAAGTTCAAAGCCAACGTGTTCTACAAGAGCCGCGCCCGCGACTTCGACCGCATCGAGTTTCTCCCGTACAACGGATAACTTGCCCTTTCTTCCCCACCCCTCCCCGGCCGCGCTCTCGCGCGGCTGGCGTTTTTTATGACCGTACGATTTGACAAGAAAGCGTTGATACGTTATGATATATTCCAGAAGTACCAGTTCCCTGCCTCACCGTAGGGTCATCGCAATATTGAATGAAAGGAGTCTGCATGGACTCAAACGTGTGGACCTGGCTGTCGGGACTCCTGGTTTCGATAAGCGGCATCTACTATGCCGTGCTAGTGTATCGCCGCGAGGCGCCCTGCAACCCGATCAGTTGGGCGGCATGGGGCATCGTCGGAGTGGCGATCTTCCTCACGTCGGAAACGACATTTGGAATGAACGCCATCACGTTCGGCGCCATCAACCCCTTCGCTGTTGCAGCAATCGGGGCCTGGCGACAACTCGAACGGGCGGAAACGCCTACGCGACGAGAAATCGTTAGCGGGCTACTCGCCCTGATCGCCATCGGCGCGTGGATCATATCGCGCACAGGGGGATACCCGAGCGAGTGGATACTTGGCCTATCGATTGCGGCCGACATGATCCCACTCTGGCCCATCCTCGTGGGCGCATGGACGAGACCACAGGATGACAAACCGTTTGCTTGGCTACTTTTCGGTGTTGGATTCGGAATCAGCAGCTTCGGCTTACATGAGATTTCGGTCTTTACGCTCGCAGTACCGGCGTATATGTTTGTCGGCTCCATGACCGTCGCCCTGCCGCTGGCGTCCTACCGGTGGCAACGCCGTGCGCCAATTCGCGAATGGGCGTAACAACCTATCTGCTCCTTCGAAGCTCCCGGTCTGATGCCGGGAGTTCGCGTTTTATACGGGTATCCAGAATACAGTGCGGCCGCATTGTGTTGTGGATACTTCCCATGCAACCACACACGCTACTGATACTGAATGTAGATCGGGGAGGGGGTGAGCGAGAAGACCTCGGCCGGAGTGAGGAGCCCGTCAGCGGGCGGGCGCACATCGTTTTTATAAAAGAGCTTGATGCCGGTAAATTGTACCGGCTCTGGCGCGACGACACGGTTGTAGGTGCCAAACTTCTTTGCCTTACTGCCAAAACCGTCCATATCGATCACAAACTGCACCTCGGGTAGAGGTTGTATTTTTTTATAATTCGTCATCATCGCGTGGGTAAAACGATGAATCACAAGAATCTTAGGAGGGAGGGCATTTTGCTGTACCAGCTGTGCGAGATAGCTCGCTGCATAGTTGATGTCCGCAGCATCGAAGGTTCCGATCACGGTGCCTGGTGCATTCCCAAACTTCATTGAAAATTCTGGATCGATTCCCAGATGCACGTGCGGGAGGCGCAGATATTTCTCGAGCTGCGGGAGCTCGTGCTCGAGGGTACTCTTCCCCACCTGCACATCAAGAAAGACAATGCCGTTGATGCGACTCGCCAAGGCGAGCGCGTGCTCGATCTGGTCATCGGGCATACGGAGGATATACTTCCCTTCTTTACCCGCGCTTGCCTGTGCCACCACAGCGATATAGTGGATCGCAGGGACCACTGGGGTTGCGGGGTCAGCAGCAGCCCACTCCTCGGTGGTGCTCGCGAGCATCGCAAGCATAGTGTCGGTCGGGTATTCACCAAGCACGCCCATACCTTTTGAGTAGAAGTTGCCGTAGTAGGCGACAATACGCTTAAAAGGGAGAATCGCGCCAACATTGGGGTAGACGGTAGCGACTGGCCAGAGCTTTCCTTCAACTGAGACACTGGTGGTCGCCGTAGAGAATGGAAGGATCGGTGGCGTGGTTGAAGCACTTGTCGTAGAGGTGGCGGTACTCGTCGCGATAACAGGAGCGACATAGTGCGCGAGCGCGAGCATCCGCGCGTTGTAGTCATCTTTGTCGAGCGTGGGGAGTGGGATTATGCCTGCGTCACTCGCGGCAGAACGATACTCGGTAGTAAAGAGGTGAGCGAGCCCGAGACCAGAACCGGCAACGAGCGCAAGCGTCCCGGCGCTAAGGTAGGCGAGTCTTTTCTTGACCGACATGTTCGGCTTAGTGTACCCGAATCCTCCCCAAAGCGCGAAGAAGCCTCGGCGTGTGTGCCGAGGCTTCTTCGCGCTTGAGCGTAAGGTACGTATCGTCTAAGGCATCGCGTCAGAAATTGAACCTCAATAGCCGAAGACGGCCGCGACACTTGCCCAGAAGGCAATGAACGCATGTCCGATCGTTGATAGAAAATCCATGCCTTACTTAAGAGAGTCGCTCGCTAGGATACCAGAACGCTGGAGCGGCGGCGGTCGCGCAGGAAGGAGAGGACTGCGAGTGTGGCGAAGATCCCAGGGATCCAGTAGCCCGGGAGGTAGAGGAGCGCCATCTCAAAGAGGCTTATCCACTGTAGCGAGATGGTGCCGTTCACCGTCGCTATGTTGGCAAGAAGAGTCTTGTCTTGCGTCTGCACCGCCTTCTGCCAGTCCTGCGCATATTTAATATTAGTATCAGCATAGCTCAATTGCTTCGTATACGAGGCGTTCTCGTTCACGAGCTGCTGCTGAAGTGAGGCTTTGTCGGCTGCGCTGGTCGCCGGATCGTTTATCTGCGCTTGGAGCGTCTGCACCACGCTCGTGTGGGCGGCCACGAGCCGCTGTCGCGCTGCCTTGTAGTCGGCGACAGAAGCGTCGGCCTGCTTCTGCTGTTCTTCAATACTTACCTTCTGTGGCAAGAAGTTCTGGGATGAAATATTCACCGTGAGGAATCGGCTCCCGACAAAACGCTCGACCTCGGTGCGAAACGCCTCATACTTGACCTGCGGCACCGAGAAGCTGACGGAGCCATATTTGGGTGCGACCGAGACCTGGTCGATGCGGCCGTCGTAGCCACGCACGGTCGTCTCGACACGGCGTGTGAGTGCCTGTACATCGCGCGTGAGGAGTGAGGCGTTGTAATACACCTTCATAAATTCTCGCGTGTCGGTTATCGGCACATCACCCGGGTAGGGATACGGGTACGGATAGTACATACCCGTCGCTCTATCGGGAGCACTGCCATCCTGCATCGGCATGCCGACAGAGATGGGGGGTACCGTACCGCCCCCCGACTCCATCACTCCAGTACCCATACGAGTCGGATAATAACGCATATCAGGGTTCGAAACGGCGATGAAAGTACCGATCGCTAGAAGCGCGAGCACGATAGTAAGCCACGATACATATCGAGGGAAGAAGCCCCACCCGGTGGATTGATTGTTCATAGGGCAATTCTACCACCAATGGTCACCTAGTGCTGGGGGACTTGGAATCGGACCAAGATTCTCAGCTTCAAAGGCTGGTGTCCTACCATTAGACGATCCCCCAATAGGGGCACTCTAACATTAATTATGGTCTGATTTAAGACCCGCAGAGGGTGCGGAGAGCGGAGAGGTCGGCGAGTGTGGGGGTCAGGTTGCCACTCTCATTTTTCTCATACATGATCGCGGCGGGGTCGCTGTTGTGACCGAGCCCGAGCGCGTGGCCAAACTCGTGGGCGAGCACTCGCGTGAGCTGCTCCATGCCGATAAATTCAAAAACCGTAATTCGTTCGCCATCCTTGTCTCGCACATAGGTCCCTCCCTCAAAAGGTTCTCCCACTGTTTGGTTATAGCTCTTTACGGTCGCGTTGAAGGCAGCCACCCGCGCATTATACCCGGCGACACGAGCTTGGAGTCCCACACACGTCGAGCGATCACTGCGGCAGAGAGCCTCTGCGTCCTCGATAGCGATCCGTTCGGCATCGAGACTTGTCTGCTCGCTCGCGATCGATCTCCCGTTCTGTGCGGTAGCCTGACGCTCGTCATAGACAAGGTTCACCGTGAGCTCGGCTGCGGGGTCGTAGGTGAAGAGGATTTTCCCCGCTGCCTTGTTCCAAATCTCTGTCGCGACCTTTGTGTTTTTAATGAGCGCCTCTCGGCTGATCTCAAAACGTGCGTCAATACTACCGATACTATACGCGATCGCTCGTGCGCAGGGGCGTGTCACTTCATAGTGATAATAGAGACCGCCACCCGCGCCAACAGCGATAAAGAGAAGTACTACCCAGCGAAAGCTGTTGCCGCTCATGCGTCGGCAAAAAGCTCAAAAACCGCGAGCTCCAAGGGGAGCGCGGGGATCGGCGCGTAGCGCACGCGCTCTGCCGCAGTAAGAAAGGCAAGCAAAGCTGTGTGATTAATGAAAGACCTCGGAGGTCTTTCATTTGGGTGGGAGAGCTTCTCGAGCGCGGAGAACTCGTCGGCTCCATGCTCGGCGAGAAGCGCGTCACGTAGATCGGGAGCGAAGCGGATGAGGAGGATGGCGCGCAGCGCCTCGAGCACGAGCTCGAGATAGAGGCGCATATCGACCCCCGCCTTGGCTGCTTTCTCGATAGCCGCGAGCGCCGCGCCGCGCTCGCCCTTGGCGAGCGCGGTCAACAGGGCGTGCACCTGCTCTTGCCGTGGCGCGCCGGTCGCTGCCTCGACCGCCTCACGCGAAAGTTTTTTATCACTCGTTCCCGCAAACACCTTTTGCAAAATTGACAGTGCGTCACGATATGAGCCCTCGGCCAAGAGCGCGATGAGATCTGCAGCCGCAGGCTCGAGGGTGTATCCCTCTTTCTTCGCAATAGCAGCCGTCATCGCGGCGAGCACACTGCGCGTTGGCTTCTTAAATTCAAACACTTGGCAACGCGACTGAACGGTTTCAGGAACTTTTTCAAGCTCCGTGGTCGCGAGGATGAAGACTGCGTGTGCGGGCGGCTCTTCAAGCGTTTTTAAGAATGCATTCCACGCGCCCTTAGAGAGCATATGCACCTCGTCGAGGATGTAGAGCTTATAAGGCGACTGCAAAGGGAGGGTGTAGACGCCCTCGGTCAAGGTACGGATGTCCTCGACGCTGTTATTGCTTGCAGCATCGATCTCATAGACGTCATTCTCATGACAGCCGATAGCCGCGGCGAAGATACGCGCCACCGAGGTCTTGCCCAAGCCACGGCTGCCCGCAAAGAGATACGCATGACCAACCTTCTTTGCCTTCACCGCCTCCTCAAGCGGCCTCGTCACCTGCTCCTGCCCCACCACGTCTGCAAACGTTGCAGGTCTATGTATCCTGTAGAGAGACTGATGCGCCATAGAATGATTATACGCGATAGTCGCGGATAGCGCGCTCAAGCTCAGAGGCGGAGGCGGTGTCCATAAGTCTAGAGCGAAGCTCTGCGGCGCCGGGAAAGTCAGTGACAAACGCTTTGATATGTTTCTTGAGTATGGAGAAGTTTTTCTTGGGGATGAGCTGCTCGAAGCTGTGTGCAAGCTCGATAAGGGCTTTGATCTTCTCGGCGAGCGGCGTGTCTTCAGGTTTTCTACCGGCGAAGACCCACGGGTTACCAAACATGCCGCGACCGATCATCGCACCGTCGCAGCCGCTCTCGGCGATCTTCTCGAGCGCATCCGCCTTGTCCTGCACATCACCGTTGCCAATCAAAAGCACCTTCGGGTTTACCCTATTGCGGATCTCGACCGCCTTCTGCATCAGCTCCCAGTGTGCCGGGACGAGCGACATCTCTTTGCGCGTGCGCAGGTGGAGCGTGATCGCGGCCGGATCTTCTTCAAGGAGCATCGGCAACCACTCTTCAAGTGACTCTTTGGTGTACCCCACGCGCGTCTTCACCGAGACCGGCAGGCTGCTCGCGCTCTTTGCCGCGCGTATAACCCTGCGGGCGATCTCCGGCGTCTTAATCATTGCTGCGCCACAGCCCTGCTTCTCGATCGCGCGATCGGGGCAGCCCATGTTTATATCGACCCCGTCAAAGCCAAGCTCGGCGATAAGCTTGGTCGCATACGTGATCATCTCCGGCTTACTTGAAAATATCTGTGCGACGATGGGCCGCTGCTCCTCACCAAACTGCAAGTCCCGTAAGAGCGGGTTGTCAGAGGTATGATATATCATACCTTTTGAATCTACGGACTTACGCTGTTCGTAATGTCCGTAGATTCCCTTTTCGATGGTGTGATAGAGACCGTCGGCCGAGACAAACTCGGTCCAGAAGACATCTGGCTTGCCGCGTGCGGCAACGAGTGCACGAAAAGCCGCGTCGGTGACATCAGCCATCGGCGCCATCACGACAAATGGCTTGGGGAGCGCGTGCCAAAACGACATGCTTAAACGGTATCACTTCTTCTCTCTGAAATATACCCGCCCGTCAAAGCGCAGGTCGACATACTCGACCGTGCCCTCCTGAATGGGGATCTGACCGCGCGCTGACGTGAGTGTGGTGAATGCACTCTGTTCGTCGCCGAGCACGTAGGTGACGCGGGTTCCGTTTTCAAGGAGGTTATCGACCTCTCCATCGCGGAAAATGATCGCACGCACCGGCGAGCCAAACGCGGCGAGCTGTCGAGCAAAGTCAAATGCCGCAGGCAGGAGGTCGGCACTCGGAAGCGTCGTCCCGATGTACGACTGAACCGCCGCGGCAGCCGGATGTGGCTCGTAGAACGTAAAAGAATTTACCACCTGCTCGCTGGTGGTAGTACCAAAGATCACCCCGCTGGCGTCAAAGAAATAGCAGTCTTCGATCACCGTAGGCGAGGAGCTCGCGAGCGTATGCGCGAGAGAGGTTTCTCCACACCACTGCGCAATCGGGATCCGATTCTGTATCTCTACCGTGAGGCCGGTGAGTCCGTCGCGGGAGAGCGAGACCGTGGCGATCTGTGGGTGGTGGTCGAGGAGAGCGGCACGGATCTTCCCGGCAGGGAAAAAGAGGATTGAGTCGTGCGGGATAAGGCCGAGAAAACTCCCCGTGAGGAGAGGGGTGACGAGATCGGCGAGCGACTGATCGGCACCCACGATCTGCACGCGCTTAATCCGTACAAAATCTTGATTGAGCTCATACAGAGCGGTAGCAAGCAGGAGCAGGAGCAGGAACCCCGTAGCGATACCAATGCGGCGGCGGCGCAGCCGCCGCCGCGTCTCAAAGCGATCGTTACCGCGCGGGGCCGATGAACTCTTTCCCCACATACGGCGCCAGTGCGTCTGGGATTTTTATCGAACCGTCGGCCTGTTGGTAGTTCTCAACAATCGAGACGAGAATACGCGGTGTCGGGATCGCGGTCGAGTTGAGCGAGTGTGGAAAGCGCATCGTCCCGCTTTCGTCGCGATAACGGATATTGAGTCGTCGTGTCTGGAAGTCGTGGAAATAGGAGGCCGAGCTGATCTCACGATACGTCTTCTCGCCCGGGACCCACAACTCGATGTCGTATTTCTTCACCTGCCCCAGCCCAAGGTCGCCGCCGCAGTTGGCAACGGTGTGATACGGGATATTAAGGAGCTCGATAAACTCCTCGGTGTTACGGTTGATCCATTCGTGAACGCGCACAGACTCTGCGTGATCGGCTTTGCAAAGCACAACCTGCTCCCACTTGAAGAACTCGTGCACGCGAATGAGCCCACGAACATCTTTCCCGTGTGCCCCAGCCTCACGACGAAAGCATGGTGAGAAGGCAAGGAACTGGACCGGAAACTTCTCTGCCTCCAACACTTCATCCATGTAGTAGGCCATCGTCGCGACCTCGCCGGTGCCCGCGAGAAACTCGCCGTCTTGAGTTTTATATAAATCGTCTTCCCCTTGCGGGAGGTAGCCGGTACCGAGAAATGCCTCGCGACGCACCAAGCTCGGCACGCTCATGGGGAGCATCCCTTTTGCCGAGAAGTGTTTGAGTGCGAGCTGCCAGACCGCGTTCGCCAAGAGAACGCCGTCACCCTTGAGGAAGTAGCCCCGAAAGCCGGCCACCTTAGTCCCGCGCTCAAAGTCAGCAATGTCGAGCGTCGTCATAAGCTCGACATGCCCTTTCGGAGTAAACGAGAACTCGGTCGGAGTCCCCCATTTCTTTACCTCAAGATTCTCGGCGTCACTCTCGCCGTCGGGCACCGACATATCAGGAATGTTCGGCACCGTGAGCATGAGCTTCTGCCATTCGATCATGACCTCCTTGAGCCGTTCCTCGCCCTCAGCCATCCCGGCCTTGAGGTGCTGCATTTGCTCGATCAGTTTCTCGCGCTCGAGGTCCTTGGCAATCTGGATCTCATTGCTCCGACGATTCTGCTCTGCCTTCTTGGCCTCGAGCTCCTGACGCAGAAGCTTGCGCTCATCGTCGACCACAATGAGTCGGTCGAGATCAACGTCAATCTTCTTCTTCAACGCGCCTGCCTTGATCACCTCAAGATTTTCGCGAATAAATTTAATATCGAGCATAGTGCTCCGTATTATACTAAAGATATGGAGATACGGGAACTCACTCCCAAGGAGTGGCCGGCACAGCTGCGCGAGATCCCGCAGCCACCAAAGCAGCTCTGGCTGCGAGGAGCGCTCCCGCCACCGGGGACTAAGTTTCTTGCCGTGGTGGGGAGCCGCGCGATGACGCGCTACGGCCAAGAAGCGTGTGAAAAACTAATCAGCGGGCTTGCGGGCTACCCTATTTCAATAGTGAGTGGACTCGCGCTCGGGGTCGATACCTGCGCGCACAAGGCGGCCTTGTCCGCTGGTCTCCATACCCTCGCACTACCGGGCTCGGGCGTCGCCGACGAGGTGCTCTATCCACGGAGTAATCGCGGCTTTGCGAGAGAGATCGTTGAGAAAGGCGGCGGTCTTCTCTCTGAATATGCGCCTGATACGGCCTCTCGGGTCTACTTCTTCCCGGAGCGCAACCGACTCATGGTCGGGATCGCCGATGCGGTCCTTATTATTGAGGCGGGGCCCAAGTCGGGGACCCTCATCACCGCGCGACTCGCCGGAGAATATAATCGCGACCTTCTCGCGGTGCCGCACCGCATCGGCGACCCGCACGCCTTCGGCAGCCACCTCTTCATCCGCCTTGGCGCGGCGCTCGTCTCTGATCCCTTGCACATCCTTGAAGCACTCGGGATACCACCACGTGAATCAGGAGTCGCTGGAGAACCGCCTGCCGATCTTGAAGATACCGAGAAGGAGATTTGGCGCCTGCTTGAGGAGCCCAAGACTAGGGTTGAGTTTCTCCGCGCGGGCGCCGCCGGCGCGGGCGAGACCCTCACCGCACTCGTCGCCCTCGAGCTCCGTGGTCTCATCCATGAAGAATTCAGCGCGTGGAGGAGGAGGTGAGCGTGTGGTATAAGTGAAGGCAGTCTGTCGAGTGGTGCCGGTGGTCGGTACTGCGGCGGCAGAAGATAAGGAGCCGTTATGAGCACCATGCTCGAAGTTCTCAGCAAGTTTCGCGAAGCGGACTTTGCCCGCGACGCGGGAACAGTCGATGATGCGGTGTGCGCCGAGTACCACAAGCGAGAGCTCGCGTTGGTAACGGCGGTTGCACAAGAAGCCGCTGTGAACCCTGAACTCTCGGTGTGGAAGGTTCCCTGCCACACCGTCCTGAGCGAGAAGGCGGAGCAAATGTTCCGCGAGCTCTTGGACTGGCTCAAGGGCCAGGGACTGGTACGCGCGTAGTCGCCGCGGGGGTCACCCTCGCGGCGACCTCCTTTTATGCTACAAATATGTGATGCAGATCTACTCGTGGAATATGCTCTACCGCAACGCGCGGCAAGACGAGGCATTTGATTTTATTTCTAAAACCCCCTTCGACCTCTTCTGTCTCCAAGAGGTGCCTGAAGCATTTCTGAAGCGCCTCAAGACTCTGCCCTACCACCTTGACTATCGCATCGACACTGAACGACATCCGCGAAGCGGCACGATGCACATGTATGGCGTCGTCCTCTCTCGGTACCCGCTCTCAAACAAACATGAGATCTCGTATCCCGAGTACTGGCATCTGCTCCCGTGGCGGACCAGGGCGTTTGTTACTCTCATGCCTGATCGCTACTTCACCCGTATCGGTAATCGCGGCGGCTTCTCGGTCGACCTGAAGCTGCCGCAGGGCCCCGTCCGTGTCTTTAACCTGCACCTCATCCTCGCGCACCCTACCTGGCGACTGAAAGAATTTGAGCTCGCGATGCTCTACCACGACAAAACGCTCCCGACGATTGTCTGCGGCGACTTCAACATCCTCGAGAAGCCCCACATCACCCCGCTCAACTGGCTGCTCGGTGGACGTGTGAGCGATGCGCTCTCGGTAACACGTGAACGCGCTCACATCGAAAAACGCTTTGTCACCTATGAACTCACGAATGCTCTCTCTGGAGAGATGACCCATCCCGTCTCGCGCTCCCAGCTCGACCACATCCTCGTCTCGCGCTCGTTTTCAATCACCAGTGCATCGGTTCTCCCCGACCGCCTTGGCTCCGACCACCACCCCATCCACGTCGAGGTGAGCGCGTGAAGCGAAAATGGGTTGTTAGACTTGGCCGAGCGGCCCGGAGCGCAACCCATTTTTGCTTTGCGCGTGAACCTTTGGACTTGACCATATATAGGTATCCGCGCTATGAGTGAGCAGATGGAGAATCGTTTACTTATTGTCGAATCGCCCACCAAGGCGCGCACGATCAGCACCTACCTGGGAAAAAATTACACCGTGCTCGCCTCGGTAGGCCACGTGCGTGACTTGCCCAAGAGCAACAAAGACGCCGTCGATATCGAGGGCGGCTTTATCCCACGCTACGTGATCCCTGCCGAGAAGCGCGAGGTGATCGAGAAGATCGAGCGCGCCGCGGCAAAGGCCGATCTGATCTATCTCGCGACCGACCCTGACCGCGAGGGCGAGGCGATCGCCTGGCATATCAAGGAGGTCGCCGGTTTGAAAAAGCCCAAGCGCGTCGTCTTTCATGAGATCACCAAGGCGGCGATAGAAGAGGCGCTCGAGCACCCGCGCACCATCGATGAGAACTTGCGCCGCGCGCAAGAAGCGCGGCGCGTGCTCGACCGCATCGTCGGCTACGACCTCTCAGGCCTCATCTGGCGCAAGGTACGCTACGGCCTCTCGGCTGGGCGCGTGCAGTCGCCTGCGCTCCGGATCCTCGCGGAACGCGAGCGCGAGATCACCTCGTTCATCCCGGTCACCTATTTCGTCCTCTCTGCCCTCTTTAAATCAAGAGCAGGTGAAATCGCGACCACCTGTGTAGAGCAACCCGCGACCAAAGAAGAGGCTGAAAAAATTGTAAGCGCCGGACGCACCGCCTCGTGGAGCGTCGCTGATATCACCGAGAAGGCAGAGGAGCGCGCACCCCGACCGCCCTTCACTACCTCCACCCTGCAGCAGACGGCCTCGACCCGCCTCGGCTTCGCCCCTTCCCGCACCATGCGCGCGGCGCAGAAGCTCTATGAGGCCGGCCACATCACCTACATGCGCACCGACTCGGTCAACTTGGGTAAGGAAGCGGTCGCTAAGATGGCGAGCGTTGTTGAAAAAGAGTTCGGTAAAGAGTATGTGCAGGTGCGTGTCTACAAGACCACCAGCAAGAACGCGCAGGAGGCGCACGAGGCCATCCGCCCCACCGACGCATTGAGGGATCATGCTGGTACGATGCCGGATGAAGTGGCACTCTATACACTCATCCGCACCCGCGCGCTCGCCTCACAGATGAGCGCGGCCAAGCTGATGCGTACGAGCCTCTCGGCTAAAGCAAGCACTGATATTCCTCTTTTCACCGCGAGCGGCTCGCGCACCCTCTTTCCGGGTTGGCTCGCGCTCGACACAAAGGCGCGCGGAGAAGATGTCGAGCTCCCCAAACTCGCTGTCGACGACCCACTCACACTCCTCTCGCTCGGTGCTGAAGAGAAACAAACCGAGCCACCCAATCGCTACACCGAGGCCGGCCTGATTAAAGAGCTTGAGAAACGCGGGATCGGTCGCCCCTCCACCTACGCATCAATCATGAAAACGATCCAAGATCGCGGCTATGTCGAAAAGCTCGCTCGAGCCTTAAAGCCGACCACCACCGGCATGGTCGTTTCAGGCTGGCTTGAAGAAAATTTTCCGGAATATGTGAGCGACACCTTCACTGCAGAGATGGAGGATCAGCTCGACGAGATCGCTCGCGGTGAACGCGGCTACACGGAGACCTTGACTGCCTTTTATGGCCCGTTTGAGAAGGCCGTGAAGGCAAAGGATAAATTACCTAAGGCAACGTCCTTGGGCGACGTCGACGCCAAATTCCCCTGCCCCCTCTGCGGGAGCCTGATGGAGCTGAAGCTGGGGCGCGGCGGCGTCTTCATGAGCTGCAAGCGCTACCCAGATTGTCTTGGCGCACGCACCGAGGACGGCCACGAGCTCAAGGGCGACGAACCGATCGGGGTGCACCCTGACACGCTTGCACCTATTTATATAAAGAGTGGGCGCTTCGGCCCCTATGTCGAGATGGCATTGCCGGCCCCGACGTCAGAAGTCGGGGCTCCGACCGAAAGCGTCGGGGAGGAAATCGTTATTGAAGTAGGTAAGAAAAAGAAGGCGAAGAAGGTGGCGAAGGGTCGTGGGCGACCCAAGAAGGCAGGCAAGCGCGCGAGCATCCCTGCCGGGACCGACCTCGCGAGCATCACGCTCGCCGACGCGGTGCGCTACCTCTCGCTCCCGCGCGAGCTCGGCATGCATCCATCGACCGGCAACGCCGTTTTCGCCTCCACCGGACGCTTCGGCCCCTACGTCGGCAGCGACGGCGAGTTCCGCTCGCTCAAAGCCGCCAAGGGCGACCCCTACACCATCACTCTCGATGAAGCGCTCGCTATTCTCGCGGAGCCCAAGCGCCCACCCAAGGGAGTCGAGCTCGTGCGCGAGGTGGGTAAGCACCCGCGTACCGGCAAAGAGATTACGTTATACAAATCAAAACAGGGCCTCTTCCTTAAGAAAGGTCTCCGCCGCATCTACCTCCCCGAGTCTGTCTCTCCTGACTCCCTCACTCCCGCCGACGCTGCTGAGTATTTGAAATAGAAAATGAAAAGGGTCCGCAACGTGGTGCGGACCCTCGTGGACTGGCGGATGCCAGCTGCTCTTTTTTTCCTGCCCAGAACTGATGTGTCTGGGGTCCAGGTTGGCCGGGGAATTTCGTTTGCATAAACCCCTGTCTCTTTGGCCGCCATGTTGCCGGATTTCCGGCGCATAATGATGGGGGTGGTCCTCGGTTAGAGACACCCGATGGATCCCCATCACCCGTCGAGCCGCGCTAGCTCAACGACTGAATCTAGCATAGCACCCCCACCACTTCTTGTCAAGTTATTTTAAATATGCGGTGTGGGGAGGGCTGAAATATGGCTTATTTATTGACTATTCTGGATGTCTCACTAAAAGCCGCGCTTCATACAGAGGACTGCCCTATGTATTTTTAGAGCATCTGCTGTAGATCAGCGGGAGAAATGCCAGTGTCTTTCAAAATACTTTTAAGCACCTTGGGGTGTAAGATCTGCGACCCATGGAACGGGACCGTGGTGCGTTTGCCGTCACTATTTTTATAAATCTGATGACTCCCGTCTTGGCGTGAGAGCACAAACCCACGCTGTTCTAAAACCGATACAATCTCCCGAGCGGTGACGCGCGGAAGTCGCGGCATACGCTATGCCATCACTTCAACCGTTGAGAGCGACAGTGAGAGCGGTTGGGCGATCTCTTCATTATCAGCAAGGTGGTCGGCGATATGGAGTTGCATAACACTGGTAATATTTGCCAGAGCCTCTTCATAGGTCATTCCTTGGCTGTAACAGCCCTGCAAGCTCGGGCAGGTAGCAAAATAACCATCCGCGTCATGCTCGATGAGTACCGGGAGCCGATAGATTTGTACCACCTTTTTCATACGACGCAGTATACCATACCAAAATCGCTCGCGTGAGGTATAGTAATCTCCTATGACGACCGTCAAGGATATTGTTGCCGAGATGGAAAGCCCGAGCGAGAGCAACAAGGCACTCGTTGAGAAGGCCTACGATTACTCCAAGAAGGCGCATGAGGGCCAGACCCGCTACTCGGGCGAACCTTACTTCATCCACCCCGCGGCGACCGCCAAAATCCTCGCCACCTATGGAATGGACGTTACGACGATCGCCGCAGGACTCCTGCATGACGCCGTTGAAGATGGGCGCGTCTCGCGCGAGGAGATGGAAAGAGAGTTCGGCAAGGAGCTCCTTTTTATCGTCGACGGTGTGACCAAGCTCGGGACGCATAAATATCGTGGCGCGGAGCGCCACGCCGAGAGTCTCCGTCGCCTCCTCGTCGCCACCGCGAGCGATATCCGTGTACTTATCGTGAAGCTCGCCGACCGGTACCACAATATGCAGACGCTCTCACACGTGCCCGCCGAGAAACAGCGGCGCATCGCTCTTGAGACTATTGAGATCTACGCCCCCATTGCTGACCGCCTCGGGATGGGGATGATGAAGCGTGACCTCGAGGATCTCGCCTTCCCATTTATCGACCCCGACGCTGCACTCCATACTGCCGAACTACGTAAATTAAAAACAAAAGAGACAGAAGACGGTCTCGCAAAGGTGCAGAAGGAGTTGAAGCACGAGCTCGCCAAAAAAGGGATGAAGGACTTCCGCACTGACATCCGCATGAAAGGGCTCTGGAGTCTCCATCAAAAGCTAGTACGAAAGCACGACGATATCAGTCAGATACACGACATTGCCGCGCTCCGCTTGGTGGTGAAATCGATTGAAGATTGCTACACCGCACTCGGGATTATTCATGCTCTCTACAAGCCGCTGCCGGGAGAATTTAAAGACTACATCGCCTTCCCCAAGCCTAACGGATATCAGTCACTCCACACCACCGTGGTGACCCGCGAGGCGGGGATCGTTGAGATTCAGATCCGCACTGAACAAATGCATCGTGATGCCATGTTCGGCATCGCTTCACATATGTCCTACAAGCAGCTCGGGAAAGGGGTCGAGAATCTCGGCAAGGCAGAACAGAAGAGTCGGTTCTCGGCGCTCTCTTTCACGTGGATCCGCTCTCTGATCCCCTCCCTGATGCGCGTAACAAAAAAGGATGTGGACGGGGCGCACGATTTTGCACAAACGCCGCCGTGGCTCGCAGAACTCGCTGAGGCACATACCGATATCTCGGGGTCTGAAGAGTTTGTCGAAGGGCTGAAAGAAGATTTCTTCTCACATCGCGTCTTTGTCTTCACGCCCAAAGGAGACGTGATCGACCTCCCCACTGCTTCGACACCGATAGACTTTGCCTACGCGATCCACTCTGACCTCGGTGATCATCTACAGGGGGCGAAGGTCAACGGCAAGCTCGTCTCCTTCGACACCCCGCTCGGGAACGGTGAGGTGGTTGAAATCATTCGTCGCGACTCGGCGCACCCCTCAGTCAAGTGGCTCGATATCGCGCGTACCTCACTCGCCCGCCGACACATCCGCGCTGCGCTTGGAATCGGTGAACCACAGAAGTCCCCGCGTAAACGCGCGATACGCTTCTTTTCTCGCTCGGGTAAGAAAAGCTAGACCGTGAAGGAGCTGACCGAGTAGAGCTCGTCTTCTTCACGCTCTTCAGGCGCAGCTGGAGGGATGGGGTCGTCGACTATTGCGAGCTCTTCAAGTTGAGTCGTGTTGGGGAAAATCGGGGATGCGGAAGTGAATGCCTGGCCTGCGGCACGCTCGGCCGCAAGCACATCCACGAGTTGCTGAAGATCGTCGGGAGAGAAAAACTCTATGAGGAGGCGGCCGCCTTCAGCATTCTGCTCGATGATGACGCGCGTGCCCAAGGTCTCGGTGAGAGACTTCTCTATCTCGACCATCTCTGGCGACTTGCGGTTTTTCTTATGCACGCGTTCCTGTGCTATCGAGCGCGCAATCCGCTCCGCCTGACGCACCGAGAGACGTTTGAGAATAATCTCTTTAAAGAGTGTCTCACGCTCCTCGGGGCGTTCATTAAGGGTCATGAGGGGTCGCGCATGGCCTTCATTAATCTCGCGCGCGACAACCGCCTGTTGCATGTGCTCGGGCAAGGAGAGGAGACGGAGGCTGTTTGAAACATACTCACGGCTCTTCCCGATCTTCGCTGCAGTCTCGGCGTGAGAGATGCCGAACTCTTCAATGAGTTTTGCGAGCGCCTTTGCGCGATCGATCGCGTTGAGGTCTTCTCGCTGCAGGTTCTCAATGATTGCGAGCTCGAGCTTGGTGAGATTGCTCTCTCCCTGACGGATCACCACCGGCACCTGCGTGAGACCGGCGATCTTGCTCGCGCGCAGTCGCCGCTCGCCTGCGACGAGCTCGTACATGCTCTCGAGTCCGCCCTCTGGTTTCTCCACCTCGGTGCGGCTCACCACCAAGGGCTGGAGCACGCCGTACTGGCGGATGCTCTCGGCCAAGGAGGCGAGCCCTGCCTCGGTGAAATCTTTACGGGGCTGGTACGGGTTGGGAATGATCCGCTCGACATCAATCCAAAAGACCGAGTCGTATTTGGTCGGTACGTACGCCGCATCATCCTTCATGAAAATGATTTTAACATATGGTACGCTGCACAATAAAGCCGGGATGGCGGAATTGGTAGACGCAAGGGATTCAAAACCCCTCGACGCGAGTCATGAGAGTTCGAGTCTCTCTCCCGGCACCAAAGAGCAGGCCCCGTCGTAGACGGGGCCTGCGTGCTTGAGACGGTTGCTTATCCCGTCTCAAGCACGAGCTTGACGCAGAGCCAGAGCGCCCAGAGGGCGAGAACTGCGGCAAGCACCACGAACGGACTCATCAGCCATCCCTCCTGCATCGCGCCTGCTGCCGCGAGGCACGTGAGAGTGACAAGCCCTGCGACCACGGCGAGCGACTGCGCCACGTGGCGCCGGAGGCGCCACTCGTGGGTGGTATCGAACGAAGGGTCGTTCTCGAGCACGTCGACCAGGGGCAACAGTATGAACATCACCCCGCCGGTCAGCTTTGAAACCGTCATGAACACCCTCATAGGTGTCCAGTCGGGCGAGAAAAACACAACCTCCGTGACCGCAGCAGCGATCACGTACGCGCCGCAGACCAGGAGCGCGGCGTGGAATACCCCCAGGCGGGGCAGGAACGTTTTTACCAAGTTCATGACGGTCTCCTTCGGGCCACCTGGCCCAGTCAGAACCTCTTGATTATTACACAAAAAGCCATTTGCACAAGTAAAAAGAATGACCCGCTGCCAGAAGCAGCGGGTCGGTAGAGGGGGGCTCGGGAGAACCTGCCAGCCGCCCCGAGGCCAATATGGGGTATGATTAAAGCATTGTCAGGCGTCAGACACCCGACAATCTCACCGCGCTGGTGCGGTGAAGTACCCGGAAGGAGGTCAGTATGCGTCAGATCAAGATCTTTGAGATCACGGAGGTGCAGTCGCGTGAGGGGCTGCAGGAGCAGATCAACGCGTGGCTCAGACAACAAGGGCCTGTTCTTCGCAACGTGGAGATCACACCTTGCCGATGGAATCCGTGGATCATCGTCGCGTATGACATCGATGCAATAAGAAAGGAAACAACCCATGTACCTGAAGAGGTTCATTCTTGAGCGAGAGGTGCTCGCTCCCCGCCGGCCACAGGCCGGCGGTTGCCTATAATTTACCTACCAAGTCGAGGCCTGGCTCAAGCGTGTCAGAGCCCGGCTCCCAGGAGGCTGGGCAGACCTGCCCCTTATGCGTTTCGACATACTGCGCGGCTTGGAGCTTCCTTAGGGTCTCTGCGCCCTTGCGGCCAATCGAGTTGTCAGTGATCTCCATTGAGCGGAGAATCCCTGCGGGGTCGATGATAAACGTACCGCGCAATGCAAGTCCTTCATCGGGAGTGAGTTCAGGCCCATCACCTTCGATAAGTACGCCGAAGGCATCAGCAATCTTACCTGAAGGGTCCGCCCCCATGGGATACGTAATCTCTTTAATCCCAGGTGAAGCGTCATGCCAGGCCTTGTGGGTGTGTACGGTGTCGGTCGACATTGAGATAACTTCGGCGTTGAGCTCTTGGAACGTGGGGTAGAGCTTGGCCAGCTCCTCGAGCTCAGTCGGACAAATAAAGGTGAAGTCAGCAGGATAGAAGACGAGTACTGTCCACTTGCCACGCAGCTTCGAGAAACTCATGGTGTGTATCGCACCCTTGTGATACACCTCAAATTCAAAATCGGGAGCAGACTCCCCCACCTTCACCAAGGAGAGGTGGTCGTGCACAAAGTCGTGGAACTCACCACAGTGTTCACAATAGTTGCTCTTGGTCTCTTTCATACAAATGGAGTTTTTATTGATAAGGTGTAAAACTAGTCTACACGGTATGATGCGCAACGCCAAATCGCTCAAAATCCTCTGTATCGCCGGGCCGACCGCTTCGGGTAAGTCTCCGCGCGCGGTCGAGGAGGCGCTTCTGCGCGAGGGCGAGATTATCTCGGTCGATTCACGCCAAGTCTACCGCGGGCTCGACATCGGGACCGAGAAGATCACTACCGAGGAGATGCGAGACGTGCCGCACCACCTGATCGACATTCGTGAGGTACACGAGCCCTACTCTGCCGGCGACTTCGTCGCTGATGCGACGCGCCTAATTGAGGAAATCTCGGCGCGCGGCAAGCTGCCGATCTTGGTAGGCGGAACGCACTTTTACTTTGACGCACTCCTCTTAGGGCTCCCTGCGGTAGAGGGTGATCCGATGCTGCGCGCAGAACTTGAAAAGCTCTCGACCGAGGAGCTTTTTGCGCGCGTCCGCTCCGCGGACGCGCGCAGAGCGAGCGAACTCGACCCCAAAAATCGTCGGCGCCTCATTCGTGCGCTCGAAATAATCGCCTCCCTCGGCAGCGTCCCGTCCCGCGCTGTACCTACGCCCCCTTTTGGAACAAGGTTTAACCTTGTTGAATGGATCGTGATTGACCCCTCGAGAGAGGAGTTGCGGCCGCGCATTGACGCCCGGCTTGAGGCCGCGCTTGCGCGCGGCCTCGTCGACGAAGTGCGTCGTGTGCGCGAGCAGGTCGGCGACGCGCGCCTCAACGAGCTCGGGCTTGAGTATAAAATCGTAGGTGAATATCTGCGTAATGAGCGCAGTGAGGAGTCGCTCCTCCCCGCTCTCTCGAGCAAGCTCTGGCAGTATGCGCGTCGCCAGAAAGCCTGGCTGCGCAAACTCCAACTTGGGGGTCCGACCCCCAAGTAAACGAATCGCCCCTCGCGGAGCAATCCGCGAGGGGGCTAGACCCTCTTGTCGATCTGAATCAGCAAGTCGTCGATCTGCTTTTTCATCACCTCAAAACGCTGTTTGGTGTCGGCCTGCGCCGCAAACTCCTGTTCGAGGGGCTCCAGGATGGTCTGCAGTATGCAGACGAGCTCTCGGAGCTTTTCTGTTCGCCTTCCTCTCATGGGTTGGTTGACCCATACCAGGTTCTGAACATCGAGCTCCGCGACCGCGAAATTAACCGCGACCAGAGACTCGATGTGGATTAGGCAGTCCTTTGTCATCATGGTGCTCCTTTCGAGCATTGTTGGATCCGCTGTTTGTATAGCACAGGAGAAGTATAAAAACAAAAGGCCCGTCACAATCGACGGGCCTGGGCGGGGACGAGAACGATTGGTTTTGGGGACTACTTCCCCGGGGCTCCTCTGGCTGCCCATCGTTCTCGCCCCCGACTTACATTGCATCCACGCCAGAGGTGGATGGCTGCACGCCTCACTCGGCGTCCCGCGTCTACACAGCTCAAGAGCGGGTCGAGGCCTCACACAGACCTCGGAAGGGCTTGTTGGCTTATTACTCCTATCTCCACACCGGGAGAGACAGAGGAGCGGCTAAGCTCTGAAGGCAAACAAGCTAGTTCAAGTATACACTCCCCCACCCTTTTGTCAACCCCCGTAAGTGGTTCTCCCCATCTGGCCCGCAAAACGCAGTGCGCTGCTGCTGGTATGATATATCATACCTTTTTTCCCTGATCGACTTAGAGACCTACGATGTCCGTAGGTGGGAGTTATAAACACACAAGCCCACACGGGGTGGGCTTGTTTTCGGCGCGAGAAGGGGCGATCAATCGGCTGCTGCCTCTCCCACACGCTTGGCAAGCATGGCCAGATATTTCTGGTTGCCCGTGCCGCGGTTGTGGTCGAAGAAGATGCCGCATGCAGTGCAGCACTCGACCATCCCGATCTCGTACTGCCCACTGCCGCAGTTGGGGCACGGCGGCTTCGCCGTATCGAGCGGCGCGACGAGGGCCGCCAAGGCTGGCGGCACATTTGAAAACGGTGGTGGCATGAAAGGACCTTTCTTGTTGTCAGGAGACATTCCCGACCCAGACTCAAAGCTACCCTCCCTCCCCCACCCCGTCAAGAATTCCCCAACTTGGGGGTCCGACCCCCAAGTTGGGACTTACGATGTCCGTAGATTGCCGTTGCGGGATTTGAGGTACTTCCAGCCGATGAGGAGGAAAGAGACGACAGTCAGAACCTGCGCGGCGAGCCGCGCCGCGTCGTCTCGGTAGAATGGATAGAGATCCATGAACCCGCCAGACGTGACGGGATTTGAGGCGATGAAAATAATCGAGAGTGGCACCGCCCACACTGCCAGCTTGAGCCAGGAGTTAAAAATGGGTCGGGAAATCAGGACCAAAATAATCGTGAGAGGTAGGAGGTAGAGAGAAAAATTATAGAATGGGTTTGTAAAGTACTGGTAGATATGGCTGACCCAATTGCTATAACATACTCCGTATGAATACATACACCAATAACTAAAGTGGGCAAATCCGACGCCAACCAGTGCGATGACGAGTGGCACACTCTGCATGAGTTTGTTTTTCATTTTTGGTCAAAAGAGTTTTTTGAATGCAGTCCAGAGTCCATACGCACCATTATAGACTGCCGCGCCCACCTTCTTGAGCCATGACTGTTGAGAGACTGCGTCAAGAGCTGATGCTGTCTGCGGGACATTCACTGGTGCCTTTTTCACTGTCGTAGTAGCCACTGTTACTGTCTTCTTGGTTTGAGCTACCTTCTTAGTAGTCGTGCTCGTAGCGGGGGGATGAGTGATAACGGGGCTCAGAGCCACTGTCGCTGTCGTCGTAGCGATAACAGGAATGGAGATGGCGCCAGCGCCTCCGCCAGAGCTTGCCTCTGGTACTGGAGGGGCTTGAGCTGGAGGCTCGTAGCTCACGGTCTCACCGGCCTTAAAGCCAATCAAGAGATCCTCTCTCCCATCTCCGTCCTCATCCACCCGGAGCGTAGAGGCTGTGTCGAGGCCGCCGGAGATGTTGAGTCTCACGCTCGTTTTGGGAGTCACGGGGACGTCTGCGATGCTGCTTGAGGTGGCCACCACCCCACCCACGCTCTCCTCAATGTCGAGTGTGAAGGTCCCAGTATCTTGACCATACAACGTGAGTTCATATCGGCCACTCTCGGGTACGATGAGGTATTTAAGCTCGCCGAGCTCTCCGTAGGTCGAGCTTGGGATGTCTTCTGTGACCGACCCGTCGACAGCAAGGCCGGTGATATTGCCGAGTGAGTCTGTGGCCTGGAGAGTGAGTGGTGAGTGGAGGAAAAAGATGAGTTTCTTTTCGGAGGTGGATTCTGGTTGAGTAACAGTGATGAAGTTTGGCAAAGGATCAGAACCCTCCCTAATACTGTTTTGAATAAAATCCTTTAGCAAAGGTATCTCAAAAAGATTTTTGTGATCAAATTTTGTTTTAGTGCCGGGAATGTTATTGATCTTTGCCAAATCAACCCAATACCTCTTCACGGCTGTGCTGGAGGCCATCATGATCGCGCTCGGGACGGTGACGGTACCATCGCCGTCTTCGACAAAGATGGGCTTGTAGAGACGCTTTGACTTCCCGGGAGGAGAGTAGAAATTGATCCCTGCGAGTGTGTCGATGCCCCACCCGGCGATCTGATCGACTTTTATGCCGTCTGGCGGGGTCCAGAAGTCGAGTGCCGCGTGCTGCCTATTTGCGTAGTCAATCAGATCGGCATTAAGAATCTCTGCAGACTTGACGTCTTTTTCTTCCGGCTTCTCTCGCCCACCCTCCTTGGCGAGAAGAAAGTCGGCGAGCGCGACACGGTTTGCTATCGTTGCGCCATATGCTGCAAACTCTTTGGTGTACCCATTTCCTGAAAAGCGTATGACCGGGTGCGCTGCATCTCCCATAGTGCTCTCAAGGTAGTACTCCGACGGGAGGAGGTGGTATGCCATAGGCGCATTCTGTGCGAGCGCCCGAGCGGTCGCTTCGTGCACAATCGAGAACCCGAGAAACGAGATGCCTTGGTTGTATCCGTACAAAAGCGCCCCGATGCTCTCCGGGGCGCCGCTCTGCGGCGCCCCGACCATAATCACCTTGTCCACCAGCGTGGGAGCTGCACTCCCGAGCTTTTTCAAGAGCGCCTTGGCAAGAAGACCGCCATTGCTGTGCGCGACAATTGTCACCTTTCCGCTCTTCGATGAGGCGGCGAGCCGACGTAACTCCTGCAGTACATACGGAGTCGATGTGGCTCGCAAGTCTCCGGAGTAGTAGATGCGGCCATCTTTATTGTTCCCATAGGCGAGAATGTCGTCGAGAGAAAGTCGCCAATCATAGGCGATCGGCTCCCAGTCGTTGATAGTCCCATCGGCTTTGAGCGCATCCATCTGTGCGACGAGCGAGTCGTAGATCTTCCCGCCGAAGGGGATCTCTTCTATCACATCGCGCTCTTTTGCGTAAATATCAAAACGCGCGCTCGTGCCGTCGGCGTTGAGATAGAGGTCTTTCATATCCGTATCACCCGCAGGTTCCCAAAGCTTCTCCGTCCCGCCATCATAATCAGGACGATAGAGCCGGCTCCCCTCTATACCGGGCAGAAAGAGAACATTTGAGAAGCCTGAGGTCGCCACGCCCCACGACGTAAGCCAAGGTGAGAACTGGACCGTACTTCCCGTGACATACTCGACTGCGTTACCCGTGCCGCCAAGATTATCCGGGTCGTTATAAGGGCCACTCACATCGCCCCAGAAATTGTCGGTGGCATCGATCGTTGCGGCGACATGTACCACAAGCCCTCCTGAGGTGTTGTCCGCGATCTTGTTCTGCGAGAGCGTATACAAAGAATTTGTTCCGTACGTGCTTATACCCGTGTCATTCTGCGTAATTTCAGTATTGGTAAGCGCCAGTTCATTCGAAAATTCAGGCCTCGACCCGTAATCGGCGACCCCCGCTCCGTACGGAAACTCAGAAATAATCGAGTCTCGCATTTCTATTTTCCCACCGTTAAAGGTAACGAGCGCGTCCCCCGTGCCCCCGATCATGCGCACCCCAGTAAGCGCGAGGCGTGCATCAGCAACTTCTATCGCGTCAAAAGCATCGGTATTGGTTATAGTCGCATCCTGTACGGTGAGTGACGACTGATCGTAGACCGCTAGGGCTGGTCCGTCTGAGATGGTATCGAACCGCGCATCGCGCATTTCAATAGAGCTCTGGACAAAGGTCATGACCGCTCCAGAGCTGTCAGAAATAGAACGTATCGTTGAGCTTGCCACACGAGCGCTACTGCCCACGTATACCGCAATAACTTGAGAGGAAACACCCTCAGCAAGAAAGTCAGAGATTGATGCGTGGCTGTTCTGGTAGATCTGGATGCCGAAGTCCACGTTGTGCAGCGTGACCTGTGCAAGTGTCGCAGTACTCCCATAGCTAAGCTCGACCGCGGCATCTAAGATACGCTCAAAACGGGCACGCTCAAGAAAAAGAGTTCCTCCTGATACAAGGATCCCACGATCGCTATCCTTCACAACAGAGTCAGAAAAGGTGAGTGGGTTCTTGCTGTCGTCACGGAGAGTAGAGAGGTGTTCAAATTCAACCCACCGAAACGTTGACGAAAGACTCCCTGCGTCGAGATGCAGTGACCATGACCCGCTCGGTGCCGTAAGTGCGATGGGCGCGTCTTCTGTTCCTTGTGCACTGATCGCGCCGTGCACCTTCAAGCTGCTCCCAGGGGCAAAGTGTACGACAACCTCCGGCTCAATTGAGAGTGTGACACCCGCACCAATCGACACCACACCCTCAACAAGGTACGGACTTCCCTCTTTGGTCCATGTCGTCGATTCTGAAATAGATTCAGCGACCAGAGTGTCAGCAAAAGCGGTACCTGCGCTTAAGAAAAAAACGCAGACGATGCCGGTGCATATTGCCGCCTTCATAGGAAAGGGGGTATGCCACTATGGTATCATCTCCACATCATGGGTACATCAGTGGAAGATCTGAAAGAATCGTTGCAGGGGGTGATGAGGGGGGAGGTGAAGGATGACGAGGCGAGCCGTAGAGCGGCGAGCCGAGATACCTCGCTCTTTGAGCGGATGCCGTCGCTCGTGGTCTGCCCTGCTGATGCGGAGGACGTGAGCGCGGTGGTGAAGGAGGTGCGGCGCGCCCCC
>ERZ1292625.825-Hain-H41-01um-R1-825-length-41926-cov-6_pt1 | contig 41926 bp, 50 predicted proteins | sample MGYA00564400_ERZ1292625 | MGnify/ENA primary metagenome ERZ1292625 (study PRJEB36523, sample SAMEA6512639) | groundwater metagenome | collected 2019-01-08 | study: AquaDiva: Metagenomics assemblies of 32 groundwater samples
TGGTTACTGTTAATGAAGTCAAAACACTTAATACGTTTAAACTTTGAACTGATATAATTGATTGGATAAAGCTTTTTGTCGCATTAAATACTGTTTCTCTCCAGGAAAATGCTATTGTGAAAGCTAAAGTTAATATGACTAAGTATTTTATCTGGTGTATAAAATCTTTTTTAAATGAATCTCCGCCGAATAAAAATCTTTTAATATGTTCTTTCATCTTTTATCGTCGATCCAATGACCTATGCCTGCTCCAATTCCAAAGAAAATTAACATTAAAACTATGGTCATTGGTAATCCAATTGTAATTGCAAAGAAGAATGTAGAGATAAAATTGGAAATATGTACTGAAACATATTCTCTAAATGAATCGCATCCCCCACCACCCCATGATTGCAGAAAATTGCTTTCTTCACAACTTGTATCAAAAAGAGAAGGTACAATGACTAATGCAATAAGAACTGCTATTCCTATAAATCCTCCCTTTAACCAGTGTCTTAAATTTCTATGAGGTTTTATTTCGTGTCTGTGATATTTATGAATGTGTATACCTATAAAGTTTATTATAATTGGTATGAATAGAAAACCTGAGAAATTTGATGTACCTGCTAAAATCATCATGAAAATTGCGCTGATATTTGTGTTTTGATAAATAGCGTTTTCTTTTGCAAATTCATTTAATATAAGAATTGATGAAAAAGTTATAAATATGTTTATTATAAACCAGATAATTACTAGATAACTACCTGTAACAAGAAAGCTGTTTTGTTTTTTATTCTTGATTTTATCTCTTTCTAAAACGAATGCTAATATTAAGAAAATTAGCGCACAGAAATCTGAAACTGAATTAAGTAACGTACCTTTCCATATATCTAAGACTATTTTAGTTATGAAAACAAGAGCAATTATGCCTGCAGAAGTATAGTATATTTTTCTAGCTTCCATCTTTTTATTATTAAAGAGAGGTGATTTAAATAGTTATTGGGCAATAACTATTTGGTTTTTACCACTATATTTTTATAGCTTGATTTAACCTAAATAATATGGGTAGAAAAAGAAAAGAAACAGATGAAAAAGGACCTGGAATAGCTGATAGAGAATTTGAAAATCTGAGGGCTCCTGAGGATATTCATGGATGTACTTGATTTTCTTATTCCTGGTGTGGAAGGAGGTAATAGATTGTATGCTGCTGCTCAGGGTTTAAAGATTGAAGCAGTTCATCAATTTGAGATATATACTCGAAAAGAATTAATCTCTAAAGGGGCTAAAAGAGAAGATATTGGTAATTTAGAAAAGGCCTTAGAACCCTTGGGAATAAGACTTAAAGATTCTGATAGTGGTAAAGTAAAAGGGTATAAAAGATTAGAACATAATAACAGAAAGACTTATGCTTTAGTAAATTATAAGGTTAAATTAGAGGGGGCAGATAAAGTCTGGGTGAATGATGTTTATGTGTCTGTTCCTAAAACTGGAAGACATGTTTTGACTCAAGACCAACTCTATAAAATGTTTGAAGGGTATAAGAAAAATCCTGACTTTGATGCCTTGGCTAGCAAAGTTGGAGTAAGTCGTTTTACAGTTATTGTTTACTTAAACAAATCAGGAATATTAAGAAGAGCAGAAGACTTGAGGGCTGAAGGTTTGTTAAAATAGGTTAATTTTCCCTTGTAAATATCTAAAACGACGGTTAATGGAGCTTGTGCGAACTGTTCGACAAGCTCAATATTGAGATAATGCCCGAATTAGGATTATAGAAAGCAGCAATAATATTCCAAACACCCATAGGGCTCCTTTGATGATTGACTTGGTTAATTTACGTTCTTTTTCGATGCAATTGATGCAAACCGTACTTCCAAGTTGGTGAATGAGTTGGTTAGAAGAGTGCTGTTTTAAACATCGTGCGCATCTCATGTTATTTTTTTAGTAATACTGACCAAACAACTGTAGAACTCCGAAAAGGATAAGATAAATACCTACTCCCCAACGTAGAAGACTTGGCCAGACTAATATTAAAACGCCTAGAATTATTGCTAGAACTGCTGATATTGTTAGTGAAATTAATGCCATGATATATTTAGTTGTAGTGAGTATATATACTGATGTAGTTTGGAGTAATACAACTTTAATTAAACCTGGGAGGGAAATCCAACAAGTGAATGAACACTGTTTAATATCTCCTCCCAGGGAAAAGAGTATATGATTAAGTACATCGAGATATAAAAAAAGATGTAGTCTAATATAATACGTCATTAAAACGAACTTTATATTTATGCTGAAAGTTTCAAGCTAAAGGAAGAAGATTAAGCTTATAGTTTTACTTCATCTAAAAGAGCAACAATGCCTTCTTTTGTGTTGGACCAAAATCTTGCACTTTTATAATGTTGATTACCCTGTCTTACAATTTCTATTACTACTCCCTTAACTAAATATGAATATGTTGTTCTGCCAGGGAGATGATATTTTGAACCGTACCTTGTTTCTAAATGATCATGGAATGTCCTTAGTGTTTGTTCTGAGACAGGCTGTGCTGTTTCTGAACTTCTAAACTCTGGATGGGCGCTTTCTAATAATTCTAATTTAAAGAGTGCTCCTTGTTCAAATATTCTAGGGTCTTTCATAATTTATAGTCTCAAAGAAGGATATTTAAATTTAACCGTACTTTTTCCCTCGTAAAGGGCCAAAACGGCGTTTAAGAGAGGTTATGCGAAGCTTTCATTTCGTTATTTAGGGAGTAATTTCCTAAGATCTTTTGCTATTAATTCTAGTTCACTTGCCTCAAATTTACCATTTCTATTAAGGTCGTATTGTCTTATTGCAGGGTCTAAAGAAAGATGAGCTTTTTCATTTACTATTGGTCCGAAATAAATCTGGGCGGCGATCAATCCACCCATTAATACCATTGCAGCATAGAAAGCGTGCTTCTTTTCCTTTTGTGTTTCTTGCGAATAAGGGAATGTATCTGTGGCACGCACTGCATTATCAATCAAACCCATGATAATTATAACTGTCTTGATTATTTATACTTTGTGGTCGGGTGCGTTCGGCGCTTCGCGCCTCACATTTATTGTGGTTTGTTTTTGATGGTAATTGAGGGCGAAAATTTTGATAAAATTTAATAATTAAAGCGAACTTTATTACTAAATCAAAGATATTAGCTTTGCTTAAAGGTTTGAGCTTGATTTAATGAAGTTTCTAATGCTTTTCGATAATTGGTTAAATGGGCTGTTGTTGCTTCTAAACTAGCCTTTGTTGCTTCTAAGTTCGTTCTTGTTTCAGCCATATTTCTCCCTATACTTAATAAATTTGCAGTTAATTGATTGAATTGATTAACTATTCTTTCATGGGTATAAAGTCTTCCAGTGAGAAATGTAGCTCCGAGAAATTCAAGTGTGGCTAGTGCATAGCGACCATCTGCACTCATAGTCGAGGATTTATATAAATCGTTAATACCTAAACTAATGAGTCCTCCTGCAACAGTTAATGATATAGCCTTAAAAATTCTATAATTCTTTTCAGCATCCATAGAAATATTTGTTTTCTTTATATTTAATTCTTTGCATCTTTTTCTGGGTGGTTGAACCAGCGACTGACTAGCGAGATGCCGATAACTGAAACTATGGTGATGATTATGGCTGATAGAAAAAGACTAGAATTGGTGAAGGGGTTGATTTTGCTGATGAAGTCAGTTATGACATCTTTCCAGGCTAGTGCAATAACTAGGCCAAATGCAGTTATAATTGCTGTTGAGGCTTGGCCTCTAAATTCTGATTTTAGGAATAGGGCTTTATTCTTTGCAGATCCAAACAGCTGTTGAGATAGCCAGATCTGTTCATCTTTCTTTCCTTTTTCTGATTTTGAGGATGTTGGTGTTTTATTGGGTGTTTGTGCCATGTTATTATTTATCTCTGAGGATTTTTGATGTGAAAAAGATTAATAATACTCCTGCTAGGGTGATGGTTATGGCTGTGTATGTTTGAGAAAGGTAATGTTCTGGTGAAACGTCAAGAAAACGTGAAACGAAGTCTTGAAAGGTGGCGAAAATAGCCTCTCTCCAGGCGAATGCAATTGTGAAACCTATCGCAGCCATTATTGCTAGGCGTAATTGACGTTTAAATTCTAGTCTGAATGATCTCCTCTTTGCAAAGATTTTCATAAAGGTATATGCAAACAGGTGTTTAAAAATATATTGATAAAAAAATTAAAAGATAATATATTTATTAGTATTTATCTCTTCTTTTTAGTACTTTTACTTGCGCTATTTACTTTACTGTAATTTCTTACAAGTTTTCCAATACCTATAATTAAGAAAGATAGAGCTACCAGCCAAGCTGATAAATTCTCACCAATTTTTACTCCGATTAGAGGTAAAAGTAAAATTACTCCTACTAAAGTTACTAACCAAGCAGTTAATTTTGCCATTTTGTCTACCTCCTTTCAGCTGCTGACAAGCTGTCAGTTTGCATAATATGTAGAAGTAATTGGGGTTTATATAACTTACGGCTGTTTTTTGGGCTTTTTTATGGATGTTTTGGAGTGTGTTTGGGTGGATTTTTGCTTGAAAAATCTAGTAAATGGGTGTTTGGGCTGTTTGGAGGTGTTTCTTTTTTAATTTTAGTTGTTGTGGGATGTTGTTTTTGGTTGTTGGAAAATTTTTGAGCTGTTTGTATCGTATTCTTCGATGTTTTTTATGTGTAAAAAGGTGTTTAAGTGTGTTCAAACAGCTGTTTGAAAACTTGATGAGAGTGTTTAAATTTATTTAGGTTGTTTGTTTGTGTGTTTGGTATACTGAGGAGAGAGATACTGATATATGTGTAATTTAGCCTTAAAAACAGTAAGATTTATAAAGGTAGGATTTCAATAAAAGAATATGTTTGAATGGTTATTTGGCAACAGGTATAAAGAACTTGATGAGAAAACTCAAAAAGCATTTGATTCTGTAAAGAAGGATGTTGAGGTGGTTGGAAAGTGGATCAAACACCTTGATGGTCAAGATAAACAGCTGTTTGATTCTTTAAATTTAATAAAAAGGGAATTATCGTCGATAAGAGAAGATATTGATGGCTTGAGGGAAGGTATAAGTCTGGGTGTTGAAAGTGAAAAAAACAAACGGGTGTTTGAAAAAATGCCTGTTGGTGGCAAACAAACGGGTGTTGAAGGTGTTCTAAATGGTGTTCAAACGGGTGTTCAAACAGGCAATTTTCACGCTTTTTTAAAGACTTTAACAGCTAATGAGAGGTTGGTGGTTTTCACGCTTTTGAACAGTGATATGAAGCTAAGTTATGAGGATTTAGCCCTGCTTCTTGGAAAAGAGAGAGCTACCATAAGAGGGCAAATAAATGCTATAAAACAGAAGAGTGAGAGCCTAATTGAAGAGATAATTGAGCGAAATGGGAAAAAGAGAGTGTTTATACCTGAAGAAATCAAGGAAAAACTGCAGAAATACGTAAAAGTGAGAGTTAAGAAAGACAAAAAAGATGAGAAAAAAGAGGAAAAGGTGGAAAATGAGTAAGAAAAGTGAGTGTTATAATGAATTATTGGAAAGTGAGTGCTTAGGGGCATTCAGTTTTTAGTAAATTTGATAAAAAAGTGAGGGAGCATCGGCTAAAATGATGCTTCTGATGTGCAAGTTGGAATGTGAGATCAAAAAAACGAATAGTTTTTTGGATGCTCAAGATTCTTAAGAATCTTGACATAAAAAAGTGAGTTAATTAAACGAACTTTTTTACTTGTTTGATTTGGTAAAAATGAAGGCTTTGGGGAGCTGGAGCGTTATCAAGTCTTTATTCGGTGAGGCGATTAAGTACTAAGGTTATAGCTCTCTGAGGGTTAGAAGGGTTTGCAAAGAGGCAAGTTGCCTTAACTGTGAAGGTATTTTTAGGATTATCTTCTTGTTATTTTGCTTGATTTTTGAGATTAAAAGGTGTTTTTTGTTTATTTTAATGACATAATCACGAATTGAAGACTCTGAAAGAGATAATTTGCTTGCAATAATAGGGTAATCGACTGTAAATCCCTCGTCTTCGAGCTGATAAATTGTTGAAAAAACAAGCATTTCTTGTGCTGTTAGTTGCTTAAATTGATGTCTTAGTTCTTTTTTTATTGAATCTAGAGATTCAAGGGCTTGAGAGATCATTTGAAGTCTATCTATTTGCGTACTTTGAAGAGGATTTTGTGTGTTGATATGGGCTTTTTCCTCGATTTTGCCTTGTAAAATCATGTGTCTGTCTGTTTGTTGGTTTGTCTGTCTGTTTGTTGGAACCCCCCTATTTCCTGTGGAAAACCTTGTATTTGGGTCTTTTAAGGCTTCTAAAGGGTAATTATAATGTTCGTTTAATCCATCTGTTGGGTTGATATGGTTTATTTGAGGTATATGTTGGGTGTCTGTTTGTTGGTTTATTGGTTTGTTGGAAGAATTTCTATTTATTTCATTTAATATTAATTTTAAATCGTACAATTCAGTTGTAATTGTATTTAGGCTGTATTTAAGATCTTCAATGTCTTGCTTAACTTTTTGGAATGCATCTTTAATCTTGTCTTGTTCCATTTATTCTTCAGAAAACTGGGAATTATAAGCATTATTGTGCTGATAAGCTTGGTTTGATTGATGTTTTTTGTATACTTCAAAAGCTTCATTTGATAAACGCCAACGCTGTCTTCGCTGATAGTTTATACCTTTAGAGTTTTTGTTTATTTGAACTATTAACTTCTTTGATTCTAAATCTGTTAGCATTGATTTAATGAACTCTTCATCTCGTGCCATTTCTTTAGCTATAGCACTCGTATATGTTGATTGAGGAGATATTGTGAAGAGATAATGTAGAATCTGCTCAGATATTTTATCTTTTTTTTGCTGAGATATTGTAGGCATTATATTACTAAGATTATGTGTATTAAAAGGTATTCGGTTTTGGAATTGAAGGTAAAGTATTAAAAGGGGTGGAGTGAAGAGATAGTAATTGTTTTTATTGTTTATTTTAGATATAATTGAGATAAATTTAATACTTGGATAAAATGGCAGAGATAACTTACATCAATCAGAGTAGTAGTGAAGAAGTAAATGGAATTCTTAATCCTCTTGTCAAGGAATGGTTCTTTGGGAAGTTTAAGGACTTTAGTCTTACTCAATTGTATGGTGTAAAGAATATTTATGGTAGGAAGAACATATTAGTTTCTGCTCCTACTGGAGGAACTAAGACCCTTACTGCATTTTTAGGAATTATTAATTATATAGTTGAACTTGCATTGAAGAATGAACTTGAAAATAAGATTTATGCAGTATATGTAAGCCCTTTGAAAGCGCTTTCAAATGACATTTCTGTGAACTTAATATCTCCTTTAGCAGAGATTAGGGAATTAGCTGAGAAGAAAGGACTCGTTATGCAAGAAGTAAGAGTGGCGTTAAGGACAGGAGATACTGAAAAGAAGGAAAGAGTAAGTCAGAGTAAGCATATTCCTCATATATTTATTACTACACCTGAAAGTTTAGCTATTGTTCTTACTACTACTAAATTTGTTGAGTCTTTGAAAGCATTAGAATTCATTGTTGTTGATGAAATACATGCTTTGACTAATAAAAGAGGAGTTTACTTATCACTTACTCTTGAGAGATTGTGTGATGCAAGCCTAATTGAACCTGTTAGAATTGGATTATCTGCTACTATTGCGCCTCTCGATGAAATTGCAAAATTTTTAGTTGGAAGCGAGAGAGATTGTTTGATTGCTGAAGTTAAATTACTTAAAAAAATTGAAATTGGACTTGATTTTCCTGGGGAGAGTATATTGGAAGGTGAAAGTACGGGTAACTTGAAGAAATTTTACCAGATGATAGATGAACTAGTTGATAAGAGTAAGACTGTATTGATATTTACTAACACTAGAAATGCAACTGAAAGAATTATACACCATTTGCAGTTAAGCTTTCCTGGGAAATATGAAGGACTTATTGGTGCTCATCATAGTAGTATGAGTAAAGAGAAAAGATTTGAAATTGAAGATAGATTAAGAAAAGGTGAATTGAAAGTTGTAGTTAGTAGTACTAGCCTTGAATTAGGAATTGATATTGGTGGAATTGATTTAGTTGTTATGGTGAAGAGTCCGAAATCAGTTAGTAGGGCATTGCAAAGGATTGGAAGGGCAGGGCATAAGTTACATGATAATCCTAAGGGTAGATTTATCGTTTTAGATAGGGATGATTTGATGGAATGTGGAGTCATAATGAAAAGAATGATTGAGAAAGATATAGATAAAGCGGAGATTCCTAAAAATGCTTTAGATGTATTGGCTCAGCAGATATATGGTATGGCCATTACTAGAATTTGGGATGTTGATGATATGTTGAAAAAAATTAGACAGAGTTATTGTTATAAAGATTTGAGTAAGGATGATTTCTTTTCTGTTGTAAGCTATTTGGCTGGTGATTACGCTTTAGAGCATAGACATGTCTATGCTAAAATATGGTATGATGTTGAGAAAAAACAGATTGGAAAGAAAGGAATGCTTGCTCGCGTTATTTATATGACTAATGTTGGGACTATTCCTGCTGAAGGCTTTATAGGTGTTGTAATTGGGGCCGGTGAAGGAAAGGGAAGGGATGTTGGGCAGATAGATGAAGGATTTTTAGAGAAGATGAAGAGAGGAGATATATTCGTATTAGGAGGACAGAAGTATCAGTATTTATTTAGTAGGGGTATGAAAGCGTTTGTTAGAGCAGGCGTTACTAGAAATCCGACAATACCTAGTTGGTTTTCTGAAATGTTGCCTTTGAATTTTGAAGTTGGTTTAGGTATTGGGAGATTTAGAAAGCTTGTTAAGGAAAAAATAGATGATAAAGAAAAGTGTATAAAATTCATACAGGAATATTTGTATTGCGAAAGATATGTTGCATTGGAAATGTACGGGTACTTTCTTGAACAGAATGAATTCAGTGAGATACCTGATGAAAAAACTATTGTTGTAGAAAAATTTAAGCAAGAGAAAGAATATTTGTTGTTTCATAGTTGTTATGGTAGAAGAGTTAATGATGCTTTAGCTCGTGCTTATGCTTTTGCGGCTGGAAGGTTGAAGCATAGAGATGTTGAAATGGGAATTAATGATCATGGGTTCTTTTTATCTGGTGTTGAATTAGATGAGAAGAGTATATTGAGCTGGGTGAAAAGTAAGGATTTGAAAGAAATATTAAAAGAAGCTATTGAAAAGACAGATATTTTGAAAAGAAGATTTAGACATTGCGCTAGTAGAAGTTTAATGATATTGAGAAATTATAAGGGAAGGAATAAGAGTGTAGGAAAACAGCAAGTACATAGTGAGTTTCTTTATACTGCTGTTAAAAAAATAAGTAATGAATTCCCTATTTTACGTGAGGCAAGAAGAGAGGTTTTTGAGGATTTGATGGATGTTAAAAGTGCTGAGCTTGTTTTAAAATGGATAGAAGAAGGTAGTGTTAAGTTTAAAGTTCATAGAGTTCCTATTGTCTCACCTTTTGGACTTAATTTAATTGTGCAGGGAAGAAGCGATATTATCAAACTTGAAGATAAAGCAGTATTTTTGAAGAGAATGCATGATCTGCACCTGAAAGTTATTAAGGAGAAAGGGAAATGAAAATAGAATATATTGGTAAGTGTTTGTTGATCAATGATAAGGATGAGAAAGTGCTAGTTGTAGGTGATTTGCATCTTGGATATGAGGAAGCTATGAATAGAAGTGGTGTATTTGTGACTCGTGAGATGTATAATGAAATGATTAAAGAGTTTGATGAAATATTCTTAAATGTTGGAAGAGTTGAAAAGATTATTTTATTAGGTGATGTTAAACACGCTTTTTCTGGAAACTTGAGTCAGGAATGGAATGATGTACTTAGGTTAATTGAATATTTGAAAGGTAAGTGTATGGAATTGATAATATTGAAAGGTAATCATGATAATTATCTTGTTAATATTGCTAGAAAAGGAGAAATTGAGGTTGAAAAGAATTATTTTTGGAATGGTTTTATGTTTTTACATGGTGATGTTGATAGTGTGGAATTGTATGATAAGAAAATTGAGTATTGGGTGATGGGGCACGCACACCCAGCTATTAAAATAAGTGATGGGAGTAAAATTGAAAAGTATAAGTGTTTTCTTGCTGGTAAATATAAAGATAAAAAAGTTATTATTCTACCTAGTTTCTTTCCCTTGGTTATTGGAAGTGATGTAAGGGAAGATTTGAACGTTCCTTGGGAGTTTGATGTGGAGAATTTTGAAATTAAGGTTGTCGGGGATAATTTGGAAGTGTTTGATTTTGGAAAAGTGAAGAAGATAAGATAATTATATAAATAAGTAATCTATTAAATTTTATGAAATTTAAACCATTTGTAAACCCTACTAATCTTTCTGGAATTAGCCCTAGTGAAATTATCTCTACTATGGGTGGTTTGGCTTTATCCTTTGGGGTATTAGCTACTGCATCAACTATTGGATTAATTGGTTTAAGCAATCACTTAAAAGCGGCAGATAGCCTTGAAGAAAGAGTAAAGAATCCTTCTAAAAAAGTGCTAGTTCCAAATACACAAACTAATATAGATGTCAGCTTACCTAAAGAAGTTTTAGATAAAATTGCTCCAGGTTATGCTTCATTTTGGAATAATAATAAAAAGGAATTTGGAACAAATACTGCTGGACTAGATTCTCATTTAACATTATATGTTGAAAATGAATTAGACAGACTAAGACAAAATAGAAAGGGCGACCAAGAATTAAGCTCATCCTATTATGGAGATAAAAGAGAAAGAGTGATTGTTCAACAAACGAAATTGAGACTCCTTACGGAATGTTTGGCTAAGGATCCTCTTAAATATAACTTTGATACTAATGGGCTCCCTGCCACTTTAAATGGTGCTGACCTGAATTTATATTTAGCGCATGCAAGATTAAACGCTGATGCTAATTATACGGGATTTCTAAGCTCACAACCCAAGAAAGAAGCACTTATTAGAGATTATAGTCTTTTTGTTGCACATTCTCAAACTTTGTTTTCCGGTTTAAACAAAAAAAAGTTTGGAGAGGGTTTGGAAGGAATGAAAGATAGACTGATTTCGCAATTAAGGAAAGAATAATCAAAAATTAATTAATTTTAAAGGATTACTGCTGTTTCTGTTGTAAAGTAGCTTGTGGGATTGGGATATGGAAAGGAAGATTAAGCGAATCTGCAAGTTCTAAAGATCTAATAAGGCATTTTTTGAAGATTACATTATTTAATGGAACTTTTATGTTGGCTGGAAGGTCTTTTTTCTTAGAGAACTTAAGAAGTTCTTTTGATTCTTCTTTATCTGCTGCAAATATTAAATTACCTTCAAGCTCGATTCTGGCTATTTTTAGAGAAGTATCCTTTTTGTCTGCTTGACTTTCATAGCTAACTGTAAAGTTGAAATTCACCTTTATAACTTCAAAGTCTTTTATACTGTCTATTTTATCTTTTTCAATATTAACGAATTCTATACTTGTATTTATTGAATTAATGGTTTTAGATTCGGCTTTCTTTTCCGCCAAAACTTTTGTTAAATTATATCCTATGACTTTCATATTGTTGAATGATAAAAGAGGTTTTTAAAGATTGTTGTTAGGGAGTTTTATTATAAAAATACATTACACCATTAATAATAGAAGATACTAAAAATCCAAGTAAGGAAAAACCTAAAGCCATGCCTTCGATAATTCCCCAATTATTTATGCTTCCGAGGTCAAATAAAATAAAGCTAAAGAATATTAAAGCTCCAGAAATAAGAGGTATTAGAGGTAATAAAAAAGCCTGTGTGGAATTTTCTCTTTTTCTAAATTTAACTATCGAAACTATTAGAGAAATTATAATCCCTATAACAAATATAAAAGCTAAGATGTATGCTGCATCTTCGAATAGTCCATATGATCCATATCCTCTATCATATCTGAAAGAAAGAATGGTGTAAAAGAGGAATATAATAGTAAATAAAACTGAAACGCTATTAAAATAAGTTTTAGTAGAGATAGACATAATTATATGAGGTCTTCTTCTGAGATAACTACAAAATCACCAATTGCGATAATTGTGTTGTAAGGGATAAGAAGGTCTTTACCTGAAGATTCTAAGTTAAGATTTCTTACATATGTTGTTGGATCTTTAAGAAGGAATTGAATAAGCTCTCCTGTTCTAGTTTCAAAAGTTATATCTTTAACTGCACCTAGTCTTTTACCTTCTTTTGTAACGACCATCTTTCCAATAATCTCTTTTAGTGGTTTTTTATCTAATGTCATGACTTTTTATGCTATAAATTATATATAAATCTTTGCCTCATTTTTTTACCAGTTTTGAGGGATAGAAATTTGGAAGAGAGATAGTTATGATATTGTAACTCATTTTACCCTCACACCCTATCATTTCGTATGGAAAGAGGTATATTTATAAATAAAGATAAATGTTTTATTTTTTTATTTTTCATTTATAAATATATACTATACTATACTATATATATTATATTATATATAATAGAATATAATATTATGTTCTTATTAATTTTATTCTATAAATTTTATATTTATTTTATTTCTTATTGTTAGATATGTTGTTTTTCTCTTAGTTCTTTTTTAGATTCTCCATCGGAAGTGATGGTGTGGGGTGTAAAACAAAAATAATTTAATAATAGTAAGTTTCCCTCTATATTATTTATTTCTCCAGTGGAAATAGTGCTTGTAATAGCGATAAGTTTATAATGTAAATGGAGTTTGAGAAACAAAGAGGAAAAGAGGATGGAAAATTTAGATAAAATATTTAATTCATTTACTAGTAATAATTTTTTTAAGAATAAATCTGTTTTGCAGTCTAATTATAGTCCAGATACTATTCCTCATAGAAATGAACAAGTTGAAGCTGTTGCTTCTATTTTAGCTCCTAGTTTGCGTGGAGAGAAGGCAAGTAATTTATTTGTTTATGGAAAAACTGGAACTGGAAAAACACTAAGTGTGCAATATGTTGGGAACAAGATTAAGGAAAGAGTTAATGAGATGGGTAAAGATTATTTGAAGATAATATATCTCAATTGTAAGTTAAAAAAAGTTGCAGATACTGAATATAGAATTTTAGCTGAGTTAATTCATGAATTAGGTGGAAGTGTTCCTGCTACAGGACTTCCAACAGATCAAGTTTATAATAAGTTTGTTGAATTGATTGATTCTAAGAAACAGATAATATTGATAATTTTAGATGAAATTGATCAAGCAGTTGAAAAGATATCTGATGGATTTTTATATAATTTAACAAGACTAAATTCTGGCTTAAAGAATGCACAAATCACACTTGTTGGAATAAGTAATAGTTTAACTTTTATGGATAATATTGATCCTAGAGTTAGAAGTTCACTTGGAGAAGAAGAAATTGTATTTCCACCCTATAATGCTTTACAATTACAAGACATATTGCATGAAAGAGCTAATAGTGCTTTTGGAGAAAAAGCACTTGATGAAGGAGTTATAGCTAAATGCGCCGCATTTGCAGCTAGAGAGCATGGAGATGCTAGAAGGGCGTTAGATTTGCTTAGGGTGGCTGGGGAGCTAGCTGAAAGAGAGGGAAGCAAGAAAGTTAGCTTGAAACATATAGACACTGCTAATGACAAGATAGAGAGAGATAAAATGCTTTACGTTATTGAAAATGAGCCTAAGCAGTTTCAACTTGTTCTTAAAGCAATAACCGAGCTTGATGGAAATTCTGAAGAAGGAGGAATATTTACAGGAGATGTTTATAATAAATATGAAGAGGTTTGTGGAAAAACAGGGAATGATGTATTAACACAGAGAAGAGTTTCAGATATACTTGCAGAATTTGATATGTTAGGAATAATTAATACAAGAGTTATAAGTAAAGGAAGACAAGGCAGAACACGCGAGATAAAATTAATGCTTGCTCCTAATATTAAAGTTAAGGCACAGGAGATATTGAATAGTGCCTTGGATTTATGATAAATGAGAGAAGAAATATTAAAAACAGCAAGAGAAAAGGGATTATTATTAGAGAATGAAGTTGTAGATTTACTTGAAAGTTTTAATGATGGTAAGAGAGTTAGCGAATTTTTACAGAATTTAGTTATTTTTTCAGGACAGAGATTGATAACTAGATCTATGTTGAGTAAAAATGCTGAATATGTACAGAAGTTCGTTAGAACACTTGACAAAGAAGGAAAAGAAAGCTTTGAAAATGTTTCTGTTAAATTGGGAATAAGTCTTGAAATTACCAAAGAGAAAGTTATTACTCCTGGTGAAGAGAGCATGGTGGAATTAGCTAAGAAAAGAAATAGTTCGGATTATCAATTGTTTTATGCAGATACTAAACCAGATAAAAAAATAGAAGTTGCTGATTTTACAGGTTACTTTAGGTCAAGGTATCAGAGCTTGCAGAGAATTTTAATACAAAGAGCAGGAAATGCTAATTTAGTAGCTGTAAATAAGATATCATCAGATAGGCAGAATTTAAGTATTATAGGAATGGTGACTGAGAAAAGAATGACTAAGAATAAGAATTTGATAATTTCTTTTGAAGATTTAACTGGAAAAATACAGACACTTACTAAGTTTGATAAAGAAGAAGTTTTTAAGAAAGCTCAGGAATTACAGTTAGATGATATTGTGCTTGTAAAAGCCAGCGGGAATAAAGACATTCTATTTATTCAAGATATTATTTTTCCTGATGCAATAATTCAGGATAAGGTAAAATTTGAAAGGGATATGAGTATCGCATTTATTTCAGATATTCATGTAGGGAGTAAGAGACATCTAGAGAAAGGTATGCAAAGATTTCTTGATTGGATAAAGAGCGGTGATGAAAATGCTAGAAAGATAAGGTATCTTTTTATTCCTGGAGATAATGTAGATGGTGTGGGTATTTTCCCTGGTCAGGAATATGCTTTGAAATTAAAAAGTATGAAAGAACAGTATGCTGTGTTGGCTAGCTATCTCAGACAGATTCCTAAAGATATTACTATTTTTATGTGTCCAGGACAGCACGATGCAGTTAGAGTTGCCGAACCTCAACCTTTAATTGATAGAAGATATGCTTCTGAATTGTATGGAATTGAAAATTTAGTTTTAGTTACAAATCCAACTTTAGTTAAATTGCTTGAAGGAAATAAGGAGTTTAAAGTTTTGATGTATCACGGTGCGAGTATTCACCACTTTATCAATGAAGTACCTGAATTAAGAGAGATGAAAGCACATAAGTCTCCTGCTAAAGCTGTTAAGCATATGTTAAAGAGAAGACATCTTGCTCCTATGCATGGAAATATCGTTTATATTCCATATATGGATGTAGATCCATTAGTAATCAACGAAGTTCCAGATGTTTTATGTACTGGAGAGGTTCATAGGTTAGATATAGAAAATTATAATGGTGTTTTGATAATTACTGGGAGTTGTTGGCAGGCACAGACAGATTTCGAGGAAAAAGTAGGAAATATTCCAGATCCTTGTAAAGTTCCTGTTTTGAATTTGAAAACTCGTGAACTTAAGATTTTTGATTTTACTGATGAAGATGAATTGAAGGAGGTTGAGAATGCTTGAAGAGAAGAGACCTAAGGTGGGTGTGGCAACTTTCGTTTTAAAAGATGGAAAGGTTTTAATGTTAAGAAGAAAAGGTGCGCATGGTCCTGGAAGCTGGGGCGCCCCTGGAGGACATTTGGAATTCGGTGAGTCTATTGAAGAGTGTGCGAGAAGAGAGATATTAGAGGAGGCAGGCATAAATGTAAAAAATTTAAGACTTGGACCATATACTAATGATATATTTGAGAAAGAGGGCAAACATTATATCACTATTTTTGCAATTGCCGATTATGATTCTGGAAAGGAAGATATTAAAGAATTTGAATATATTGATAAGCTTGAGTGGTTTGAATGGAGTAATCTCCCCGACAATTTATTTCTTCCTATTCAGACTTTGGTAAAGCAAGGATTCAATCCTTTTGAGGTGAATAGATGAACATTGAAGAATACTTTAAGGAGATTGAAAATAAGGTTAAGGATAATTATGAATTAGCTAGGCAGGCTAAGAAGAAGGGTTATGATCCTGTTGCTGATGTAGAAGTGCCACTTGCAAATACTCTTGCTGAAAGAGTGGTTGGTCTTGTATCTGTATTATATCCACAAATATTTGATAAAAGAATTACTGATAGAATTCTTTCTCTTGAAAAAGAACATGGAAGTTTGGATCCTGCAGTAGCTATAGTGATTGCAGAAGAAATTGCAAAGGAGAAATTTTGTAAATTTGAAAACCATTTGCAAGCTGTTGAAGCAGGAATAAGAGTAGCTATTGGATATATGACTTTAGGCTATGTTTCTTCTCCTATTGAAGGATTTATACAGCTTAAAGTTAAGAAGACAAAAGATGGAAAAGATTTCATTGCTCCTTATTATTCTGGTCCAATAAGATCTGCTGGAGGGACTGAGGCAGCATTCTCTTTAGTTGTTGTAGATTATTTAAGAGAAATATTTGGTTATGCATTGTATGATCCAACAGAAGATGAAGTTAAGAGAGGAATACAGGAGTGCTATGAATATCATGAGAGAATTACTAATTTACAGTATTTGCCTAGTGTGAAAGAACTTGATTTCCTTATGAGAAATTTACCAGTCCAATTGACAGGAGATGCCAGTGAAGATAAAGAAGTTTACAATTATAAAGATTTGGAGAGAATTGAGACTAATTTTATAAGATCAGGGTTTGCATTAGTTATTGGGGAGGGGTTGGCACAGAAAGCTCCTAAAATTCTTAAGAGAGTTTCAAAATTGCAGGAAAAAGGTTTTAAGTTGAGTGGGTGGAATTGGCTTAAAGATTTTGTAGATTTACAAAAAAAGATAAAGAGCGAGAAGAAAGCCGGAAGCAGTAGAGCTGGTGCCACGTATATGCAGGATTTAGTTGCTGGAAGACCAGTATTTGCACATCCATCTGAATCTGGATCATTTAGATTGAGATATGGGAGAAGTAGAAATATAGGATATTCTACTTTGGCTGTGCATCCAGCTACTATGGGTATTACTGATGGATTTATTGCTATTGGAACGCAGTTGAAAATAGAAAAACCTACTAAAGGATGTACTGTTGCTAGCTGTGATAGTTTAGATGGGCCTATTGTTAAATTTAGAAATGGGGAGGTAAAAAGAATTAAAACTTATGAGGAAGCTAAAAGTGCTTATTTGGAAGTTGAAGAAATAATTTATCTCGGAGATTTACTTGTTCCTTATGGTGATTTCTTAAATAGAAATCACTTGCTTGATAAAGCAGGATATGTAGAACAGTATTGGCTTGAAGAGGTGAAGGGTAAAGGAGGGAATGCTAATTTACATGTGAGTTTTGATGAATCTATTGAAATAAGCAAAAAATACAGTGTTTCTTTACACCCTGAATTTATTTTTTATTGGAAAGAAATAGTTTATGATAGTTTTTTAGCTTTGATAGATTGGATTGCTCATGGAGGATTACAAGGAAGTGTTTTCGATTTACCTTATTCTCCTAGAGAAAGAGATAGATTTGTGAAAGCTAAGAGAGCACTGGAATTAATAGGATGTGAGCATAAAGTAGGTATTGAAAATGTAGTTATTAGCTTTGAAGAAGCTAAACATTTATTTTTTAATATTGGAATAGATTTAAGGAGCGATAATTTTAAGGAAAAGATTGAAGAGATTGTTAAAAAAGTTAAGGATATCAAAGAAGAAGATGTTTTGAAAGCTGTTAATATTTTGAGCAGTATTGAAATAAGAGATAAGTCTGGAACTTTTATAGGTGCAAGAATGGGGAGACCTGAAAAAGCTAAGTTAAGAAAGCTTACTGGAAGTCCACATGTTCTTTTTCCTGTTGGAGATGAAGGAGGAAGATTAAAAAGCGTACAGGAGGCTTTTGAAGTTGGTAGTGTTAAAGCAGATTTTCCAATATATTATTGTGAGAATTGCAAAGCTGAAGGAATTTATGCTTCTTGTGATATTTGTGGGCAGAGAAATATAAAGAAATATTATTGTCCTGAATGCAATGAGAATTATTTAGGAAAATGCGAAGAACATAACTTAGGACAGGAGTATAGAGAAAAGAGAATCGATATGAGGCAGTATTTAGAATATGCTAGAAAGAAGGTAGGTGTAACATTTGATGATTTGAAAGCAGTTGTTAAAGGAGTTAAGGAAACTAGCAGTAGAGATCATAGTTGTGAACATCTCGCTAAAGGACTTTTAAGAGCTAAATATAATTTAAATGTGAATAAAGATGGGACTATAAGATATGATATGACTGAAATGCCCCTCACTCATTTTAAAGCTAAAGAGATAGGGACGAGCGTTTCAAAATTGAAAGAATTAGGATATGATTTAGATATAAATGGTAAAAAGTTGGAGAATGAGGATCAGATTTTAGAGATTTTACCTCATGATATAATTCTTCCAGGATGTCCTGAAACTCCTGATGAAAGAGCAGACGATGTATTCTTTAATGTTGGGAAGTTTATCGATGATGAGCTTACTGGACTTTATAGTTTGAATAAATTTTTTAATGCTGAAAAAAAAGGAGACATGGTTGGTTCTTTATTTGGATGCATGGCACCACATACTTCTTGTGCAGTTGTTGGAAGATTGATAGGTTTCTCTAAAATTCAAGCAATGCTTGCTTCACCTTATATTCATGCAGCTATGAGAAGAGATTGCGATGGTGATGAAGCGGCAGTTATGGTATTGATGGATTTGCTTTTGAATTTCTCTAAGAAATTCTTACCTTCACATAGAGGTGGAACGCAGGATGCGCCCTTAGTATTAAATATGAGATTAAGAGCTAATGAAGTTGACGATATGATATTTGATGTAGATGTTGGAAAGGAGATTCCATTACTTCTTTATCAAATGGCTGAAGAGCATAAGTCTCCTGGCGACATTAAGATGCCTCAAGTTAAACAGAGACTCGGTACTGATAAAGAATTTACTAATTTAGATTATAGTTATGAAACTAGTGATATAAATTCAGGACCTATATGTTCAAGTTATAAGACTTTGCCTACAATGGATGACAAAGTTCAGGGAATGATGAAATTATGTGGAAAAATTAGAGCAGTAGATACAACTGATGTTGCTAGATTGATTATTGAAAGGCATTTTATTAGAGATACTAGAGGTAACTTAAGAAAGTTTTCTCAGCAAGGATTTAGATGCAGTAAGTGTAATGATAAATATAGAAGACCTCCATTGACTGGGAAGTGTTTAAAGTGTGGTGGTAAGTTGATATTTACAATTTCAGAGGGAAGTATATTGAAATATATGCAACCAGCACTTGATCTGGCTAAAAGATATAATGTTCAACCTTATTTACTGGAAAGTTTGGAATTGACTGAAATGTATATACATAGTATATTTGGGAAGGATGCCGAGAAACAAGCGACACTATTCTAGTTTCTCGGACACCATCAAAAGACGATACTTTTGCTGGTAAAAATAAACAGGAGACGCTGTTTTAATTCATTAAATAATAAATAATAGCTGGAACTATTAGTGCCGCCATTAGGTTGATACGTCTAGAGTTTGATTGTATGGTGAAAATACCTAAAGATGTGGATGTGATGAGGACTAGAAGACCGACCCAGTTTGAGAGGATAATGTTGATTAAGATGATTATTGTGATGACGCAAATGGTTAGTGATTTGTAATTTATTATGTTGATGAATTTGGCTGCTAGTTTTGAGAGGTAGATACCTATAATGAAGGATAGAATTGCAACGATTACTATTGTTGTAAGAATGATAATTAAATCGTATTTTGTTATTTTATCTAATAGTCCTAGAACTGTGGCTGCGGAACCGGTACGTGATTTTCCTATTGTGTAAACTGTTACAAATGAGAGCCCCATTATAATTGTATTTACTGCTCCATTTAGGAAAAGAAAAGATTTTGTCTTTAGATTAAATAGTTCTGAACTAATTGTTGTTGCATGGCTTGAACCTAGTCCGGGAAGGAATGAGAAGAAGGGAGCAATTAGAAAAGCTGAGAGGGAGGATTTCAATAGCTCATTTTTTGAAAGAGCTATTTCCTTTAATGGTTGTATTGTTTGTTTTTGTGGCTTTGAAGTTGAATTTAATGATAAAAATAATCCTGATAAGCCGAATAGCCCTGAGAGAAGAGGAAGAAGGGGTTCTTTTATTGGAAGATTGAAAGTTGTGAACCCTAGTATTCCTGCTAGGAGAAAGATGAATATACTTACAAGTGTTTTTTCCTCTCTGAATATTAAATAGAATGAGATGAAAATCAAAAGGAAAGGCATAATTGTTTTTGTTGATGTGAAAATAATGGGGAGGAATTTAATGAAAATAGGAGTGTAGATTAAAATAATTGGTATTGCTACTAGTGAACCATACATAGTTAAGATAAAAGCTGTGTGCGCTAGACCTTGTTTCATTAGTTGGTGGCCTGGAAGAATTGAGAGAAAAGTGTCTTCTTCTGGAGCTCCAAGATAAATACTAGGAATGAAATCTATAATTGTGTGAGTGATGGACATTGAAACTATGAATAGTGCTAATGAAAGAGGTTGGATTGAGGAAAATAGTTGATTTGATATAGATGCTAGAAGAATTGATGCTATTAGGTTAATATGAATTCCTGGTGAAAGGCCCGTAAATATACCTATAATAATTCCAAGTTCAATTGCTAGGATTATTTCTAGTAGCATATGTTCTATAGTTTTATAAACAATAAATATCTTATTAATTTATGGCTTCAGAAATAGATAGTGCGACATTAATATCTTTAATCGCTTCATTTGCAATTATATTATTCTTTTTGGTTCTTGCTTTGTACATTTATACTTCTTGTGCATTTATGGCTATAGCTAGAAGAGTTAAATGTGCATATTCACCAGGAATCGCATGGATTCCATTAGTCGGTCCAGCCCTTATTTCGAGTAGTATTGCTAAGATGCCTTGGTGGCCAATGTTATTTTTCTTAGGAATATTTATTCCTGTTTTCGGTTTTCTCTTTTTGATAGTGTTTGTAGTGTATTCAACTATTTGGATGTGGAAAACTTTTGAAGCTCTTAATAGACCGGGTTGGTGGGCTATTTTTGCAATAATCCCTCTTCTAAATGTAGTTTATTATGTGTTATTAGGTATTGCTGCTTGGGGAAATAATAAGTAGATTAGTTAATCTATAATTTTTATCTTTAGGACTTTAATTTTTGGATAGTTAAAGTCATCATATGTCCCTGTTGCTTGTATGTTTTTTTCTAGGAAATTAAAATGACTTCCTGAATATGTTAATGTTAGATTATTGTTTAATGTTAGAAAAGTTATTTTGTTGTAGTCCTTTTGTTCTATAACTTTTCCTGAAACTTGGACTTTTTGATTTTGAATTAATCCTTTTAATTCTTCTTGAGAGTTAATTTCTATCTGCTTGGATAGGTTCAATATGAGTATAAGGGTTAAGATACCTAGAAGAGTTAAGAATAGAGAGAGTTTATTCATTCATTGGAAAGGTTATTAAAGTATTTTAGTGTTTCGATGAGTATGAATAGTGAAGAGAGATTAGAATTGGTAAAGAGAAATACTAGTGAGATATTAGGTATAGAAGAGTTGGAAGAGAGTCTAAAGAGTAAGAAAAAACCTAGTGTTTATCTCGGAACTGCAATTACAGGTAGTCCTCATGTCGCTTATTTTGTTTGGGTAAACAAATTGGCTGATTTTGCTAAGGCAGGTTTTAAAGTTAAGATTTTATTGGCTGATCTACATGGAGCATTAGATAATACTCCTTGGGAAGTTCTTGAGAAGAGGTACAAGTACTATGAATCAATTATACCTTTAATGTTTGAATCTCTTGGTGTGAGTAGGAAGAGTCTTGAATTTGTAAAAGGAAGTGATTTTGAGATGAGTAAGGAATATTTTTTCGATATATTGAAGTTAAGCACTTTCGTAAGTGTGCATGATGCCAATAAGGCAGCTTCTGAAGTTGTTAAATTAGGAGATAACCCTAAACTTGGAGGTTTGATATATCCTTTAATGCAAGCTCTCGATGAGGAATATTTAGGTGTTGATGTACAATACGGCGGGATGGATCAGAGAAAAATATTCGTTCTTGCTGGAGAGATACTTCCTAAGATTGGTTATAAGAAAAGAGTACATGTGATGACTCCTATTCTACCTGGATTGATTGGTAAGAAGATGAGTTCAAGCGTGACTGGAAGTAAGATTGATTTATTAGATGATGAAGAAACAGTTAAGAAAAAGGTTAATGGCGCTGAGTGTATAGAAGGAAATGCAGATAATGGTTTAATGGCTTTTCTTAGACATGTCGTATTTGTATTAAAGAAAGATAAAAAGGAAGATGTTGTCGTTGAAAGGCCAGTTAAATTTGGAGGAACAGTTCATTACAAGAGTTATGATGAAATGGAGAAAGCTTTTGTTTCAAAAGCATTGCATCCAATGGATTTGAAAATAACTGTTGCTAAAGAGATAAATTCTTTACTTGCACCAATTAGAAAAAATAGAGAGAAGCTTTTGAAATTGTGGAATGATGCTTATAGTTAATTAAAAGCCTAACCATCTGATTACATCTGTTTTGAATTTACCTGAGAGATTATTATCCCTTGTGTAGTTTTCTACAGTTGCAGGAGATATATTTCCTTTACCATCTTGTTGTTGTTGATATCTTCGCAATTCCCCAGATAAAGTGTCAATATCCTTTGTTAAATAGTCCCTTATTAGTTCTTCTCTTTTTGGTGATGGAATAAACTCTCTTAAATGATCAGCAAAGGTACCTGGCCCATGTACAACTGCTCTATCCCGAATTCTTAATATATCATCTACAGTTTTAGGAGTTCCAACATCACGTCCAGCCCATCTACTTAAATGCCATTTGTGAGTTGCTATTACTTCATTGGCATAAGTTTCCATATTGTTCTCTTACTTTTATGTTTAAAAGCATTATTGTGATTTATTAGTTAATTAAAACTAGAATAATCTACTAATCGTGCTTCTGAAGGCAGAGCGATTGATCTATGCGCTCTTATTGTTTCTGCAAGTCTATTAGAAGTTGTTTCACTTAATCGATTTGCTTTACAGTAGGTAGTTAATAAAGGATAATTAATTACTGGCTTAGCTAATTCACCATTCATTCTTTCATGAAATCTTATTAGTTCTCCAAAAACATGGTTGCCCCATTTTGTATCTGCTAGCAAAGGCCCCTCTGTTAGATAAATTAATGTTCCCGTTTCTCTTAATAATTCAAATGTTGCAAGTTCCGGATGAGGAGTTAGTCTTTGGTCTAATAATTTTCCCACAGTCTCAGGAGTTCCTATACCATAGCCTGCTCTTTTACTAAGTTCAAGTTTATTCTCACATACTAATGCTCTAAAATCCCAAGGATGTTCAAAACCTATTTGAGAAAGAAATCCATGCGCGTCTAGTAAGCTAGCACTCATGTTAATATATTAGAAGTAGGTAGTATAAAAAGATATTGTTTGATGATATTTATTTTAGTTTGTGTGGAATTCTACGATGTCTTTATCTTTCAGAATATGAGTAAGACCTACTTTTTGGTTTGCAAATTTACTGCTTGGACCGGTAATTCTTGTTTCTTTTACTTTCTTTGAAAATCCTTTCAAGATACTTTCTGCTATATCTTTTAGTGTTGATCCTTCTGGAAGAACCATAGGGATTTTTGTTGATGGCTTTCCTGGTTCTTTTGTGTAAACACGGATTACATGCATTTTACTTATGATCATATCTTTTAATTCTTTTAAATGATATCCAGAATAGGTTGAGATTATAACTCCTTGAATTCTTTTAGCTTTTAATGTTGCCTCTAATTTTCTAAGTTCATTTTCAGACAATAAGTCAGATTTATTTATTACGATTATCTTTTGCCCAGTTGCTTTTTTTATAAATGGCTGAACCTTTTCAATTTCATCTAGTTTTTCTATAACTATTAATATCATGTTTGCAGTATTAGTTATGTTTTGATCAAATCTTTCTGAACCAATTGAAGGAATATCTACTATTTGCGCTTTTATTCCCTCATGCAACATCATTCCAACTTCAGGAGTGCGAGTTGTGAAAGGTATCTCCGAAATTATAGGATTAGCATTTGTTAGTGTTTTTAATAAAGAGGATGTGCCAGAATTAGGAAAACCTATTAATGCTATTTGGAAACCTTCTTTCTTTATAGATTTATGACTTGATTTTCCTGACTTTTTTTGTTTCTCATTTGACTCCTTGAGTTTCTTTAAACGTAATTTTAAACCTGCATTGAGATTTTCGCTTGATTTGTGTTTAGGAGCTGAACGAATTAATTCTTCTAATTTTTCAATCTTATCTTCCATAGTAGTGGCTTCATGATAAGCTTTCTCTGCTGCGAAATATTCGTATCCTGCATTGATTGGCATACTAGTTAATGAAAGAAGAGAGTTTTAAGGCTTTTGTTGGATAGATTAATAACCTTATTTCTAGTATAATCTATATGGTGGATACTTTAGCTCATGCAGTTATTAGCTTTATATTTTATCATAGTTTTCCAAGTAAGACAGTTTGGTTAGCTATTCTTTTTGGAATTTTGCCTGATTTGTTGTCTTGGACAATTTTCGCCTTTTATAACATTTTTACGAGGGGAAAATTAGGACAACCTAATTTGAAAGAGATACCTAAATGGGTTTACTCTTTGTACAATTATACTCATAGTTTATTTGTCTTTTTGTTAATTGCATTTTTTGTTTATGCTTTAAATGGAGAGATACCCATTTACTTATGGGCCTGGCCTTTACATATCTTAATTGATATTCCCACACATAGTAGAAAGTTTTTACCTACTCCCTTTCTTTGGCCCTTTTCTGATTGGAAGTTTCCAGGAATATCATGGAGTGTTAGGTGGTTCTTTATTTCTTATTGGGTAGTTTTGATAGTTAGTTTGCTATTTATTCTCTGGTAATGTTTATTAATTGAAGTATTTTTACTAAGATATGAAGTTCTTTAGAAGAAAATTAAAAAATGGGATGACGGTTTTGATGGAGAAGAGGGAAGTTCCCGTTGTTGCTTTTTCTATTACTAATAGATTTGGAGGAGCTTATGAAGACTCAAATATAAAGGGAATAGCTCATTTTATTGAGCATTTACTTTTTACAGGAACTAAGACTCGAAGTCACGAAGATATAAGCCGAGAGATTGAGAAGAGAGGAGGAGAATTGAATGCATTTACTTCGCATGAAATGACTAGTTTTCACTTTAAGATTCCAAGTATACATTTTATTTCAGGACTTAATATTTTAACTGATATGCTAAACAATCCGGCTTTTGATCAAGAGAAGTTTGAAAAGGAGAAGAAGATTATTCTTGAGGAGATTAAAATGTATCATGACACTCCTCAAAGGCATGTGCTTGAAATGCTTGAGGAGAATTTATATGAACGGCCTTTTGGAGAGAAAGTTATAGGTAGTGAGAAGACCGTTAACTCTCTTAAAAGAGATTTTGTAGCTGATTTTTTCTCTAAAAACTATGATCCTTCAAATTATATTGTGAGTGTAGTTGGAAATGCTGATTTTGAGCAGATTTGTGAATATTTAGAGAATAATTTTAAGAAGAAAAAGCTCAAAATGAAGAGTAAAGAAATAAAATTTAAGAATAAAGAGAGTATTGAGGAAAGAGCAGATATTGATCAAGCACATTTTGTTATAGGGATGCACGCACCTTTAAGAAATACTAAAGAATTTGATGTTTTGACAGTATTAGATGCTTATTTGGCTGATGGAATGAGTTCAAGATTATTTTTAGAGATAAGAGAGAAGAGAGGTTTAGCCTATACTGTAAGAAGTATGTTAAATTCTGAGAAGAGTTATAGTTATTATTCCATATATGCAGGTACAAAGAAAGATAAAATAGGAGAGGTTAAAGAATTGATTTTCGCTGAATTTGAAAATATAAAAAATATGAGTGAGAAAGATTTGAAAGAAGCAAAAGAGAGAGTTATTGGTTTGAAAGCAATTAATTCAGAAGAGAGCGTTAACATTATGAATGAACTTATGTTTTATGAGCTTGTGGGGAATGCTGAAGATTACTATAAACTTGAAGAGAAGATAAATAAAGTAACCTTGAAAGAGGTTAAAGAATTGGCTAAGAGATTGGTTAAAAAGTATAGCAGCGCTGCAGTTGTTCCTAGATAACTATTGATTTCTAATACCTTAATCTTATTAAATCAGAGTTTTTACTATATTTTATGGCTCGTATTTTTATAGCTTTGACTTTTGATGATGAAGTCATAAAAGAGTGTGCAAGAATACAAGAGATACTTGGAAGTTGGAAATTTAACGGTAAATTAATTGAACTTGAAAACTTACATTTAACTTTGAAGTTTTTAGGTGAGATTGATGAGAATAAACTGAGTGAAGTTAAGGAAGCTTTGAAAACAATTAAAGAAAATAGTTTTGAGTGTAAATTAGACCACTCAGGGCTATTTAGTGTTCATGGTAATCCTAAGATAACTTGGTTAAAGTTGAATGGAAAAGGAATTTTTGATTTACAGAAAAAGATAGATGAGGTTTTAGAGAGCTCTTTTAAGAAAGAAGAGAGATTTATGAGTCATTTAACAATTGCAAGAATAAAATATGTTAATGATAAGGCTGGATTTAAAAAATATGTTGAAAATATTGGTGTTAAAGAAGTTAGTTTTAAGATAAAGAGTTTTCAATTGATAAAATCTGAATTGAAACCAAGTGGACCGGTTTATAATATTGTTGAAGAATATTCTTTATTAGAGTAAAAATTGAGAATACAAAAGATAAAGAGAAGCTGGCTTTATAGGCTTTATGGTTTAGAATATGTATTTTAGAGTGAGTGTTTTGTTTTTATAGATAAGAAGTTGAATATTATTTTGATGAATGATTTAAAGAGTTATAATGGAATATCTGTGGAAGATATCGCTTCTGATGTTGTAAGAGGATATCGGGAAGCTAAAGACCCAGAATTATCTAAGACAATATATCTTTCAGGTAGAAATAACCATTTAGTTAGATCGGTTGCTGCAAAGTTAAATATGCCTGGAACAAATTTGGCTTTTAATGGTGCTACTATTCCTCGTGATGCTTATAGAGTTAATTTAGACGCTGTAGTTTCCTTACTGGCTTCAGCTAAGCAAAGATCTGAAAGAATATAGTTTTTTCCCTAGTATTTCTTCTAGTTTTTTATCTTCAGCGTTGAAAATAGATTTTAGGGATTTGAATTCTTTTAGAAGCTTTTTTGCTGTTGAGGGTCCGATGCCTGGAAAGCCTTCAAGAATGAATTGCTTTTGTTCTTCTTCTGATAAAAATGATCTCGTTTGTCTTAATGATATCTCTTTATTTATTGGTTTTCTTGCTAGGAGTGAAATGTATAATGCCGTGTCTTTTTCATTTTCTGAGAAGATAAATGGAACTTTATACTCTGTTGAAAGAGAGAGAAGAAATCCTTTCAAGGCATTTGGATGAATTATTTTATTAGAATTATCTTTATTTCCTTCTATGATTAATAATGAATTGGTTTGTGATAAATCTGTTAGCTGGAAGAATATTCTTTTATTTATTATACTAGATTGCAAATCGGAGAGAGTTTTTCTTTCTATTATTGTGTTGTTTACTATATAATCGCCTAGTTTTAGTTGTTCAAATTGAATGTTAAAATTTAAAGCTATAAGTTCTGAAGGAACTAGTGAATTCTTTTCTCGATGGTCTATTATGATCTTTACTTTCTCTTTTTTTGGTGTTTTTTCAGATGAGTAGATGTTGAAGAAGGTCATTCTATGAGTTTTAAACCAAATTTCTTTAACTTTTCAAAATGCTTTTTGTTATTTGTTAGAAGTTCAAGATTATTACAGATACATATTGACGCTATAAATAAATCTCTGAAATCTATTAATTCTTTTCTTTCTCTTAGTTTCATCTGAATATCTCCAGCTAAAATTGCGTGTTTCTCTTCAAAATCAATTTTTTCAAATGCCCTTAGAATTCCATTTATTTGATTTTCTTCTTTTTCAAACCTACCCGACCATATTTCAAAGATGTTGATAGAGGTAGTATGAAAAATTGCATCTAAGGAATATACATTTTTGATTACTTTTTCATTATTTCTTAGAATCTCTATTATAATGTCAGAATCTAAGCATATCTCTCGTTCCATTTACCCCATCCTTTTTTTAAATCTTCAATAGCTTTATCATTGATACCACCTTTGCCTGCGAATTTTAAGATTTCTTCTTTATTAGATCTTTTTTTCTTTTCAACCAGTTTCTCAATTATTATTGTGAAGCTTTCATTTTCACTTTTCATTGCCTTCAATTTTTCATACATTCTATCGGATATATTAATTAGTTTTGACATATATGTATATGTATATGTATACTATTTAAAGTTTTTGTTTTGCTATTTTATATAATCATGAATAGTTTTTATCTTGGTTTTATTATCTTTATCATTTTTCATATCTTGCTTTATCTTTGATATGGTGACGTGCATTTTCTTTTCTCTTGCTGATGAGGCGTAGTGATTGATTTCATCTCTTGTGTCTTTAGTTACCAGAATGAAAAGCTTACCTTTTGCTAGACGTGCTGTTCTACCTGCACGTTGTATTTTTCTTATCGCAGAGGGAATTGGCTCGTAAAATATAACTGCATTGACTTCTGGAATGTCGAGACCTTCTTCACCTATAGAAGTAGCTACTAGTACATTTATCTCCCCGGTTCTGAATTTTTGGATTATCTCTTTTTGTTCTTTTTGCGATAAACCGATGTCTTTCTTTTTTGCTTGTCCTATGAATATTGATGACTTGATTTTTGTATTTTGATTTAGTCTATTTGAGATATTTTGAGCTGTTTCTCTGAATTGTGTAAATACAATAATTTTACATTTTTCATTATCTTTGAATTCATTTTCGATTATTACTGCAGATTCTTCTATTTTTGGATGTTCAACTTTATTTTCTAATAATTTTTTTAGAGATAATAATGCTGCTTGAAATTCTCCTGAATTTACTAGTGTTTGTACACCTTTAGTTTTTTTATCCTTTGCTTGTTGAACTAAGCCTTGTAGATAATCTGAAAGACCTGAGAGAGTTTGTGTTTCTAAGAGTTCAATTGCATGAGAAATTTTTATTGCCTGTGCTGTTAAAGACATTCCTGTTAAGGCATTCCAATTGCCTGGAGAAGCTTGAGCAGCTAACCTGGCTTGTGTTTTAAGAAGAGTAATCTTATTTACTGGACCAAATAAAAGATTTTTAGATTTTAATTGTTCTACTTTTGAATCGTATATTCTTTTTAAGAGTATTTTGATTTCTATAAATTCTTGTGGGAAAGGGACTTCTACCTTCTCAAATTCTAATTCTTGCAAATATGGTTTCACATCTTCCGAATCTCTTGTTCTCAATTCTATTTCTTCTATGTTTAGATGTTTACATATCTGTTTTACAGTATCTGAATCTGAGCCCGGACTAGCTGTTAAACCAATAATTTTTGGATGTAATGCATTATCTTTGTAACTTGAGACAACTTTAGTGTAATCATAGTTTTTGAGGCAGCGGTGGGCTTCATCCATTACTAAAAGAGAGACATTTGAGAGAGAGTATAATCCACGAGATATATCGTTAGCTATACATTGAGGTGTTGAGAAAATTATGTCTGCTTGATTCCATAGTTTCATTCTTTGTTCTGCTGGAACTTGACCTGTGAAGAATTCTAACTGTGCAAATAGCTCTGGAATATTTTTCTTGAAATATTCTATGTGTTGGTCTATTAGAGGTTTTGTTGGAGCGAGGAAAAGGACTTTTTCTCCAGGGTACTTCTGAATTCTATGTATTGATAAGTATAGTGCTATTAGTGTTTTTCCAAGTCCTGTTGGTAGGACTACTAGAGTATTGTGTAGTTTGGCAGTTTCAATTATATTTGATTGATACTCTCTAGATTGTATTTTGATTATATCAGACTCTTTTTGCATTCAACTAAAGAATTACTAGAGGTTAAAAGATTATGTGTTCTAACTTTTTATTTTCTAATTTTATTTAAATAAGGACTTTTATCTCTTAATTTCCATTCTTTGCTTCTTTTTCCACCTAGTTTAAGCTCTACATATCTAATTAGTTCAAGATTAGATAGATACTTTTTATCATAATTTTTTTCTAATAGTACTGAACCATATAATTTAGAAAATTTTGAATCTATTATGTCTAAATAATTTAAAAGTCTCTTTGCTTTTTCTCTTCTAACTCTCTTTATTTTCAAAAAGGTTTCAATGGCTTTTTCTAGAATTTGAATAGAGATAGCTTCAAATGCAAACCAATCTTTTTTTTCATAAACATCTTCTAAATCCTTTTCTAAGTCATCAAGATGATATTTAGATTCTTCAATTTCAAACGAACTCATCTTTTTTCCAGGCTTTAAAATTATACTTTTGGCTTTTTTTATTAATTTTTTAAGATAATTCCCTTTTTCATATAAAACTAATGAGTTAGAAAACATATGTGCTGTCCCTTTTTTCTCATGTTTAAAATACTCTTCAATTTGTTTTATGGGATTGATAAAATATTCAATCTCAATGCCTTTAACATAAGTATTACCTCGTTCTCTAAATTTACTATCTTTCAATATAATATGTATATCTAAATCAGAATTCTTATCAAGGTTAGAATGTACGAAGCTTCCAGTTAATATAATTCCAACAACATTTTTATCATTTTTGTATTTCTCAATAAATTCATCTAATATTCTTCTATATTTTTCTGGTAAATTCATTTTAAATTATTAATGCGAAGACGAAGAAGATAAGAGAGATTACAAGTAGTGCTGTGTAGAGAACTCTAGAGCCGAAAAAGATTTGTGTTCCATCTAATTTTGAATAAGGTATAAGGTTTGTTAATGCATAAAATGCAGACATCTTTGAAAGGTATTCAATTCCGGGAAGATATCCTACTGTCGCAATTATAAGTACTGAAATTATTCCTGCCGCACCTATTATTGCGTTATGCCAGTCAGTTAGTTCGGTGAATGAGTAAAATCCAAATCTTCTTGATGCTCTATACTTTAAGGCTCTTGCTTCATATGTTAAAATAGTGCAGACTTTCAGGAAACCCAGACTAAATATAGTAAAGAATAATGGAATTATAATTCCAAAAGGTAATTTATTTGGAAGATAGTAATGGGGTTTCCAACCAAATCTTTGGAATTGCCAGATTTCATGTTCTACGTCTGAATCTAAAAGAAAAGCAACAATTTTTTTACCCGCAATAGAAACTCCAATTATTATTGCTGAAAAAAGTAGTATTTTTGGGAACTCTGAATATCCTGTTTTAAATATTGGACCAAAACTTGAGATTACTGCTAAAATTATAATTGCTGCTAAAATATGTGATATTTCTCTTTTATTCATGAAGAGATAATAAATGAGATTTATATAAACTTATTGATGGAAACTAAGTGATTTAAGAGAAATGAATATATACTTTACAAAAACAAAAAGTATAAATAGTGTTATTTATGATAACTTTATTATGTTAAGAATTAAAAAAATAAGTGAAGCTGTAGGAAAGCACGTTTATACTTCTGAAGGAGATTATTTTGGTCAAATTGAAGAAGTTAATCTAGTTGATAATAAAATTGAAGGATGGAGAATAAGAGTAGGATCAGGTATAACTGGTAGTTTAGGCGGAGCTAGAGGAGTTATTATCCCTCATCAGTTTGTTAAGGCAATTGGAGATGTTTTCATAATCAATAAAGCTTCAGTACCTTCAAAGGATGAAGGAATGAGCATGGCTGCTGGCGTTGATGTTTCAATGAGTTCTAGTGATTTGAGTTAGAACCAAGGTTCTAAGACTCCTGAACCTTTATTTTAATAATAAAATTTATTTGTTATTTATAATACGACTTTAGTATAGTTAAGGATATTTACTTTATTACACTCGTTTCGCAAAACATTTATATATCTAAGTTATTAGTTGATGGAATGGTGGTTGAAACAATATTCTCTTCTCCTTTGGGACAGACTGCTTTAGTTTTTGTTCTGGTGTTTACTTTGCTTTTTGCCTTATTACAGAAATCTAAAATACTTGGAGACGGTAAGAAACAGACTGATGCTTTAATTTCTTTAGCAATTGCTTTACTCGTGATTAGTGTAGGTTATGCTATGGAGATTATAACTACATTGATTCCTTTTCTCGCTGTGGGATTAGTAATTGCATTAGTTTTCTTGTTGTTATGGGGATCATTTTATCACGGCACTCTTGAAACTAGTAAGGGAGTTAAGATTGCTGCAGGCATAATTGCTCTTATTGCAGTTGTTGTAGCTGTGATGTTTATTACAGGCGCTTGGGATTATCTTAGAGATTGGATAGTGTTAGGTAATTCTGGAGCATTTGGAAATATTGTTTTGGTAGTAATTGTCGTGGTTGCAATTATAGCTGTTATGAGTAGTAGTGGCGATAAGAAGAAGGAATAATTCTAAAATAAAGAAAGATATTTAAATGAGATATTGGTGATTATGTTATGGTTATGAATATAGGTACTTTACTTTCTCAATGGGAAGCTGCAGGTGTTTTTGATTTTATTCTTCCTTTCTTGTTGATTTTTGCCGTTGTATTTGGGATATTAACTACTACTAATATCTTGGGTAAAAATAAAGGAGTTCATGTGATAATTGCTTTTGTTATTGGTTTGCTTGCTTTACGTCTTGATTTTGTTCCTAGATTTTTTGCAGAAATATTTCCAAGATTAGGAGTAGGGCTTGCAGTAATATTAACTTTGGTAATTTTAATAGGGCTTTTTGTTCCTCAAGATGAGATGAGATATTGGCTTTACGGTTTAGGATCTATTGCATTTGTGATTGCAATAGTTGTAGTTTCACAGTCATTTGAAAATTATGGATGGTTCAGTTCAGGCTCTAATAGCGATTATGTTGGTTGGATAATCGGTGCTGTTTTGATAATTGGCTTGATTATTGCAGTAAGTAATGCTACCAGTGATAAAGATGAGAAGAAGAAAGTTGATAATGCTGTTTTAGTGCCTTGGAGAAATTAAAATGCAAACTGTAGATTTATCAGGAATTCAATATTTTCTTCCTATTTTGAGTTTTTTACTTGTTTTTGTTGTTTCACTTGCTTTTTTGATGAAAACTAAGATATTGGGCAATGCATTTATAGAATATTTAGTTTCATTTATTCTTGCGATTATTTTTGTTACATTTGTAGGTCCTCAGAAATTTATACAGAATATTGCTCCGGCTGTTGCAGTTTTGATTGTATGTGCATTTTTCATTTTGCTTCTTGCAGGAATATTTGGTAAAGATTTAGTATTTATGAATAAAGGAATGGGGATTATCTTTGTAGTGATATTATTTATAGTATTTATTGTGACTGCTTTTGTAGTCTTTTCATCTTCCATCACACCTTATCTTCCTGGAGGAAATTATGCTGGAGGTAACCCAGATGTTTCTTTATTCTCAGATTGGTTGTTTAGTTCAAGAGTTGGTGGAGCTATTCTTCTTTTAATTGTTTCTGCTCTTGTGGCGTGGGTATTGGTGAAGTTTAAGTAAAATGGCTTGGAAAGATTGGAGTTATTGGTTAAGGGGAGGAATAATTGGACTTTTATTAGCTTCTTCAATAATTATTGTTATGTTCTTTATCTTAAATCTTGGAGGTGTTGAATATTCTTATTATATTTTAGCTTTTTTTGCAGTTACTTTCAGTATTGCTTTTTCAATATATGGTAAATTTACTAATTTTAAAATCAATCATATGTAATTAAAAGTCTGAAATTAAGTACGGTAATATATGTCGTTTTACTGCTCATTATAGCTATTATTGAATATGTTTTATCTTTGACTTCAGAATACATGTGGTTTTTTACAGTTTGGAGTGCAATTTTACTATTACCTTTAATTCCTCTAAGTGCATTAATTGGATGGATATATGGGAAGCTTAAGAATAGAAAATTGGATGAGGATAAATAACAATTTGATTTATTTAATTAAATAAAAATTTTATTTAGATTTGTTTAGAAGAGATTTAAAAGACTTTTGAGTTTCTATCAATTCATCTTTTATGCTTTGAATGTTATTTACTTGGTCTCCCACTTTTTCTAGAATTGAGAGTTGTAATTTATCAATTATATGTTCGATTCTTTTTAGTCTCTCATCTAAGTATTCTGCTTTTGTTTCAAAAGAGTTTCGCATATCTATAATTTTTTCTAATTGGTCTCTTATTGGGGAGAGTTTTTCAGATACTATTTGTTCAGATATTTCAGATATCGTGTCTGAACTTGCAGGAGGTGCGTAAGAATTTTGGTCGTATTGCTGGTATTGATTCTCTTGAGGGTAGACAGGTTGTACATCTTGCTGAGCATATTCTTGAACTGCTGGCACTTTATTACTCAATAGAGAAGGACGCATATCTTGCTGAGAATCTGAATAGTTTGCTTCTTGAGAGTATGTTGGTTCAGATTCAGATGAGACTGCATCTCTTATTTGGTTTTGAGAGATAGCATTTGAAATATCTCTTTTTGGATAACCCCTTTCTTGTAAAATAGCAGTTATTTTATCTTCCTGAGCTCCTGATTGTTTAAGCTCTTGCACCTCTTCTATTAAACCCATATTATAAATATGAAAAAGGCATTTAAATATGCTTTTATTCTTTTCTCAGAAGATCGAGTTGTCTCTGTATAATCAAAAGGTCTTCTTTTTTAGCTGAATTGTTGATTTGCTCAGCCATTCTTTTTGTTAATTCTTTTAGTCGGAGATTTTCTTCTGTTAAATGTGAAATTGCTTTTTTAGCTTCTTGAAGTTCAGAGAAGTTTTTCTCTCTCGAATCTATTAGACTTTTTCCTATTAGAAGAGTTCTATCTTTTAGAAGACGCATTCTGTCTTCTAAGTCTCTAAGTCTAGTATTTATATCTAAACCATATTCTTGACTTTGATTTTGAGGATATTCAGGCATATATCTTTTAAGTGAGAGAGGTTTAAATAGTTTTATTGTTTAAAGATTTTTAGAGGAAAAAAGAATGATATTTAAAGAAAATGCGCCGCTTTTTGCTACTGAATTTGAAAGGAAATCAGGTGAGAACTTACTTTATGTTAATTATCTTAAAGCTAGTTTTGTTCCAAGTATAGCTGATGATCCAAGCGTTATGGCTAGAACTGTGGATGTTTTAAGTGAGAATCAAAATGTATCAAGAATAGTTTTTGTTCAGCAGAGAAATTATAATTATCCGAGCGAGCAGGTTTTCCTTTTATCTGAAATTGCTGAAATTTATAATTATCTCGTTAAGCAGGAAGCTGTTCTTTCTGTTGAAAAGTTAGGTTTGTTTGGAGAAGTTTCTGAAATGTATTCCGATATGTCTTATTTGTTAATGGTGTTAAGGCAAGATCCATTATATTTTTATCTTGAACTTGGAAGAAGAATAACTCGTTTTAAGAAACAAGTTGAAACCGGACAGGTCGTTAATAGGTCGGGATTAATTAATTATATTAGGTTTCTTGAAAGAATTGAAGAGTTGCTTGATAAGACTAAGTTGATTAAATCTCTTAAATCTTTAAGCGATTATCCTTCCACCGGAAGAAATTTGTATAAACATATTTTCAGACCAGATGTATTGCCTAATTTTACTTTTACAAGATTAGTTGCACAGTTTCCTGAGAATGTTGAATTGATAGATCAGTATGAAGTCAAAGGAGATATGGAAACAATCACTGTTACAATATTGAAAAGCGATAATGATTCAAAGTATATTTATCATTTAACTCCTCCAGAATATGTTTTAAGTGAAGAACACCATATGCTCTTGAATTTAGCTAGAAGTGTTTTGACAGAGCATAGACCTAAAGCAGAGGAGTTTACAGATCCAGACAAAACAAGACAAGTTTTCTTTAATGTTGCTAGAGATTTGTTGAGTGAATTGGCTAAAAGTAAAAAAATAACTTTAACTCATAGAGACTTAGTTAAATTAGCGCATATTCTTGTAAGATACACTATCGGTTTTGGATTGATAGAGGTTCTTTTGATGGATGAAAATTTACAAGATATTGTTTTGAATGCTCCTATTGCCTTGAATCCTATTTTTGTAAGACATCAAAAATATGATGAGTGCGTTACAAATGTTATTCCTAGCTATGAGGATGCAGATTCATGGGCTGCGAAATTAAGATTACAGAGTGGGAGACCATTAGATGAGGCCAATCCAGTTTTAGATACTGATTTAGTTTTTGGAAATGTGAGGGCAAGAGTTGCGGCTATAAAAGAGCCATTAAGTCCAAGTGGGCTTGCTTATGCATTAAGAAGACATAGAGATAATCCCTGGACTTTACCTCTATTTATGAAAAATAAAATGATTAATAGTCTTGCTGCAGGAGTTTTAAGTTTCATTATTGATGGAAGTAGAACATTATTAGTTGCTGGTACTCGAAGTAGTGGTAAAACTAGCTTGCTCGGAAGTTTAATGTTAGAAATAATTCCTAAAGTAAGAGTTATAGTGGTGGAGGATACACTAGAACTTTGTGTGGATGCTATGAGGAAATTGAATTATGATATATTAAGGATGAAAGTAAGAAGCGCTTTAGTAAATGGAAGTACTGAGATTGAAGCTAGTGAGGGAATAAGAACTAGTTTGAGATTAGGAGATAGCGCTTTAATTGTTGGAGAAGTTAGAAGTGGTGAAGCTAAGGCATTGTATGAGGCAATGAGGGTAGGTGCATTGGCTAATGTTGTTGCAGGAACTATTCATGGAGATTCACCTTATGGAATTTTTGATAGAGTTGTAAATGATTTGAATGTACCTGCTACTAGTTTTAAAGCTACAGATATAATTGTAATTACTAATCCCGTTAAGAGTGCTGATGGTTTACGAAGTGTGAAGAGGGTAATGAGCATTACTGAAGTGAGAAAGCATTGGAGTAAAGATCCTCTTGAAGAAGGAGGGTTTGTTGATTTGATGAGATATAATGTTGAGAGAGATGAATTGGAACCTACTCCTGAATTGATAAATGGAGATTCTGAAATCATTAAAGCTATTGCTTCAAATGTAAAGGGTTGGGCTGGTAATTGGGATGCAGTTTATGATAATATTATTTTAAGAGGAAAGATAAAGCAAGAGATTGTAGAAATTGCTGGAAAATTGAAAAGGCCTGAATTGCTCGAAGCTAAGTTTAACGCATTATCAAATAATGCATTTCATCTTATAAGTGAGAGAGTAAGAGGAGAGAGTGGAGTTGCTGATAGTGATAAAGTTTTTGAGCTTTGGAAGAAATGGATGGAAGAAGAGTTAAAGAGATTTTAAATTATATTTTTTAGATATTTGTCATTACCACTAAAGCTAGGACTGATAGAACAACTATGGATGTGAATGCTGCGAGAAGGTAGAGAATTGTTGCTGATTTTAGATTTCTTGCTAGTTCTGATTTTTCTCTTAATTTGTCTTGACCTGAATCAACTGTGACTAGAGCAGTTGTTAGGATGAAAACTATTTGTATTATGTAAAGTCCAACAATTACTTGAAGGAAGTAAGGAGGAATCATCAGAGTGATATCAAATATCTTTACTAAATCTGATAGTGAACCTAGGCCTGCAAAAGAAGATTCATCAGTTCCTGTAATTTGTGATTGCAATGCTTCAAGTTTATTTAGAATTGTAGTTATCATTACTGCTAAACCTACTACAATTCCTGAAAGTAATGGTGCAAGGAAAGTCATATTCGCTTTCATGTCTGAAACTACTTCTGCTAGTAGGTCTCTCAGTCTTTGATTTATTTTTTGAATGTTTTTTACATATTCAGAAATAGACATTAATGAACGGGCAGCTACTTGAAGACCTTTCTTTACAGATTCTGTTAAAATATGCATAGATGTAGAAATTAAAGAAGAGTTGTAGTAGATTAATGCTCCACGCTTTTTGTCAAATAACGCTCTTTCTAAAGACATCCCTGCTTGTTGGATGTTTTGATTTACTGTTTGGAAAAATTGTTGAGTTGTTTGGCCTTGAGTTGAGTCGGCTACTTTTGCAAAAGCTATTTCTGCTGGGACTCCATCACCAAGTCTATTTCCTAATTGGAATAAAGAGTTATTGAATTCTGCTTCCAATTCTACTGTTTTATTTCTAGATTCAATTAGAACTTTTGTTTTTTGTTTATATGTGTATGAGAAGAAAAGACCTATTGAAAGAGGGATGAATAGACTAAATAGTACTCCTAATGGACCAAATGGACCCACCTTACCATCGCCTACAGTTTTGAAATCAAATATCTTTACTTCATCTAAGAAAGATATCCCTATCTGTCCGAAAGTGTAGTCTGATTGCAAATGTAACGTGTCTGTTATGAATGGTACTTGAAGAATAAATGGAAGAAGGCCTATTAGGAAAAATGGTAATGATATTAATAGTGCTGTTGTCCAAGGTTTTTTCGATATGAATAAGTGATAGTCTGGATTTAATTCTAATACGCTTGCTTCCCCATACCCTCCGGGCCTTTTTAATAAAACTTGAGAAGTCATATAGAAAACAAGAAGAGGTATTATCATATTGAAGATAAGCATCACATGATACCATTTTATTAAACCTCCAAGAAGTGTTGAAGCTAGAGGTAAAAGTGCAAGAGCAAGAGTTGGAAGAACTATTCCTAACATGTAAATATTCGTCAAAGGAGAACGGATTTCTCTACTATACTTTAACATCTTTTCATAAACCCCATCTAAAATTACTTGTAATGATTTTTCTAGAATTTCTATTCTTCTTCCATCTGAAGGTTCGTAAAGGCTTGATTCTACCAAGTGCATTGATTCAATAAATTCAGGAGCGTAGGTTCTCCAGGATTCTAGATAATTGTCTAATGATTGTTTTATTGTAGAATATTTTCCTATTTCTACATCATAGAATATTTTTTTGAAGTCTAGCGCTAAAGGGCCTTCTAAGTGTTCTGCTGCGAAGGCAATTGCTCTTTCTAAATTTGATGTATGTTTCATATAAACTACTATATACAGAATTGCAGGAACCATTTGTGAAGAAGCTTTAAGTTTCCAGGCGTTTGCTAATCTCTCTGGAAAGGTGTATGCATAATAGAATAGAAAGACTGAGGCTACTACTCCTAGGAAAGCGAATAGAACTGGAAAAGTTCCATTAATAATGAAAATTATTGTTGAAATTAGAAACGAGATAAATAATACTAATAATAAAGAGCAAATAGCAAGAGTAACTGCCTGACTTGGATTTACGTCTACATGAGCTTCAGATAATTGTCTTTCAAGCCTCAATTTATCTTTTTGAGATATATTTATTTTTATTATGTTTCCAAGAATTCTTGACCAGCTTTCATAGTTTGATGGGAAGTGAATTGTTTCAGATTTGAATTTAGTATAATCTGCTGAGTTGTGGGTGTAATTGGAAGCTTCTGACTCTATTTTCGCACTATATTTTCTTAGAATTTCATCTGTAGTAGGCATATATCACCAATTTGTTATTACTTAGAATTAATGCAAGAGGATGTTATAAATGTTATTTATATTCGAATAAGGGACAAGGTTAAGTAAGTCACGCATAAGGTTTAATAATAATGGATATTTCTTGATGGGATGAATAAAATGAAATTTAGTAAAATTTCAAATATCCATTCAATAAGAATGGATAAGAGAGGGTTTAGTTTAGCTTGGGACCAGGGTGGTGCGATGTTTATAGTTGTTGCAGTGGGAGTCATAATCATAGGAGGTTTAACTTACCTTATCCTTACTGGTAAATTACCTGCCTTGCTTGAAGCATTAAATGAAATTTTTGGTAGATCATAAAATGAAAATAATGAATAGGAAAGGTTTGAGTACATTTGAAACTGTTGCAATTATCGTCTTAGTAGTCCTAGTAGTCCTAATTATTGTTGATAGTTCTAGTACGGGTGCAGGAGTTGTAAAATCCTTCTTTGCTAATATCTTGCCCGATAAATTAGGAATATTACCTAAAGAAAGTGCTTTTCAAATTGAAGAAGGCCCTGGGATAGTTATGTATAATCTTCTTGATGATAGTGTTAATTATAGGAAAGATAAAATGTGGAATAAGATAGAAAGAGAAGTAAATTTAGGAAGTTTTACAGTTAATAAAGGTCAGATTTATGCTGATTTTTCTAGTTATTGGTATGCTCAACAACTGAGAGATCCCATGTTGGAAGGAAATGATTTAAGAATCGCTCCTACAGGTTCTAATGATTTTCTGACTCTTCCTAAATTGACTGAAAGACCCGAGTTAATTAAAGGGCCAGATGCTTTTAATGGAGTTAATAGTAAATTAGCTAGTTATATTAAAGTAGATTACGGTGTTGGTGAAAATAAGAAGACTTATTTTATGAGTTTCGATAAAAAATTATATCAATTTGCTAGAGAAGGATTAATTTTCTTTAGTGTAAAAAATGAATTTTACACAGATAGTAAATTATCTTCTCAAACACAAGCAGATTTAGCTAGAATAGCTACTTTTGGAAATAGAGGGATAGATTTAGTTTCTAAATTAGGTCAAGATTTAGTTTTACCTGGTGAAGAGTTCGAACTTAAGTATGATGGTAGTCAAGAAGATAAAAATAAAGGAATTTATGATTACAGCTTTTATAAAAATGGAGTAAATACTAAGATTACTTTAAGGCTCGTGATTCAATCAAGAGATTCTAGTTCGATTACTTATCGTATCAGTGTGAGGACTTATAATAAAGAAGAAAAAGAAGTTACTTTGGCTTATACTGAAAGCACCAATACTGCTCAGGAGCATTTAAGTGAAAAATTGAGTTTAACAAGTAATCAGAAAGTAGCTTTTGTTAATGCTTTAGTTGATTGGAGAGATTATATTGTTAAAAAGCCTATTCAATTAAATTATGGAGAAGTAAGTGGGATAAATGTGGCTAATTATTTCTGCGTTGTATATATTAAAGATAAGGGTATGTTAGCTGTTGATTTAAGAAAACCAGTTGAAGTTAGTAAGGAGTGTATATGATGAATAAACAAGCTAAAGGTTGGGAGTTGTCAACTATTGTTGAGAGGGGAGAGGTCATTGTTTGGGCCATAATTGCTATTTTGGCTGTCTGGCTTTTGGGTAAGATGTTTTTCTCTTAATTTAGTAATTGTTATAAACCTTGATTATTAGTTAATTATATGCTTATAGAAAGAGGTAAAAAAAGAGGAGCTATTCAGGCAGAGTATATTCTAATCGCAGTTATTTTAATAATTGCATTTATTGCTCTTGCTTATTTTTTAGTAAGGCTAAATATTCAAGGAATTGGAGAAGATGCTGCTTGTAAGTTATCTATACTTGCTAAAGCCACTGTTCCAACTTTACTTCCAGGTGTTGCACCTAGCGTACCTATTGAATGTGTTACTAAGAAGATATGTTTGGGTGGAGAGTGCAAGGAGAATTTTGAAGGTGAGAAGAATGTAGATGAAGTTAAATTGAGTAAAGATTCTATCGTATCTAGAAAACAAATTGAGAAGAAAGTTGCAGATTCTTTTTATGATTGTTGGGATGACTTTGGTAGAGGCAAGATGGATATATTTGGAAGTTTAAGTGAAAGCATTATTGCTACTGGAAATTCAAAACCAAGATGTGTTGTTTGCTCTAGGATTGCTATTGATAAAAATGCTGATCCAAAAGTTGTGGAAAAAGTCAATATTAGAGATTATATGACTAATAACAAACCAAAAGGCAGTGATTTTAATTATTTCAAAACTCTAGATTTAGGAAGTGATTCTACCTTAGATGCTAGAACAATACAGAGTTCTATGTTAGGACAGAGGGAATACAACTCTAAAAAAAGCAATGAAGTAGCAGTCGTATTTATGCAAATAAGTGCTCCTAGTCAATTTAAAGCAGGAACTACTATGGTTGGAGGAGCTGCAGTAGGAGCCGGTTCTGTAGCTTTTGTAGGTTCTAAATTAATAACTGGAAGTGGTTTGAGAGTATTCAAACCAGTTCTTACTA
>ERZ1292625.692-Hain-H41-01um-R1-692-length-47181-cov-135_pt1 | contig 41825 bp, 66 predicted proteins | sample MGYA00564400_ERZ1292625 | MGnify/ENA primary metagenome ERZ1292625 (study PRJEB36523, sample SAMEA6512639) | groundwater metagenome | collected 2019-01-08 | study: AquaDiva: Metagenomics assemblies of 32 groundwater samples
TTATTTTTCGTGCCTGTTCTAAGGTTATCTCTTCCATTTCTTCTCCATTGATTTTAAGTTGATATTTTTCCGTTTCTTGACTAAATAATTATTTAATAGCATTATTTTTTCTTTCTGTAATCCTTACCGCCGAAATAAAGTATGTCACCCATCTCTGCTAATCTTGAGGCTATTCTCGGTTCGTTGTCTGCTATTTCTTTTATTGTGAAATTACTTGTTATAATTGTTGGCTTCATATTCCTGTATCTTGAATCAATAATGTAATATAAATTTTCTCTCTTAGCTTCTGTTAGTTTTTCTGCTCCCAAGTCATCAAAACAAATACAATCTTCGTAAGGACCATTACAATATTTTTCTAAGATTTCCATTTTATCGGTGTTCAATGCAGCGTTGTTTATTTTTACAAATAACTCTACTAAAGAAATGAAGAAACAGGTTGCCGATCTGTATTTCCACGACCCACTATCTAAAACTTTTTGGTAATGTTCTTTCCCATACTCCTTCCCATCATGTCCCCACCTTACCGCATTATTTTGAATATCATATTCTAATCTTTTCTTAATTTCTTCTGCTGTCTTTTCATCATGCTCAATCATCGGGAAATTTTTCAACATAGCAATAGCGAGATGGGTCTTGCCAGTCCCTGCACCTCCTGTTAATGTCATACTTGTTTTTCCATCCCAATTTTTGCAAATCTCAAATTGTTCTTTATTTGTTGGGTCAGTAATAAAGTTCGTGAATCCGCAGTCCTTATGCCTTAAAGGCAATCCGTCAACTTGAGCCAATAACTTTGAAGCCATCATTATCCCCTTTCTGATAATCATATTTCTTTTCAGTGGTTTTTTGCGGGAACAACCCCTGCCAGCCATTGGTAATTGACTCATCAATACACTTAGCGGGGTTAGGTTGTTTTAGTAAAAAGAGAATCTGTTTTTCTGCTGTTGATTTAGTTATTTTGTGTTTTGTCTCTGATCTGTAATCTACCCACTCTTTCCATTTTTCTATAGTTAATAAGTTCCCGAAATCTAAAACATAAAAATTAAAAATAGATTCAAAATAAAAATCACTTGGGGTTTTCTCCTTTATATCTTTCTTTATATCTTTTTCTATATCTTTCTTTATATCTATATCTGTTCCTTCCTTTGGAGTGCCTTGGGACTGCCCGGGTTCTTCCCTGATGTAGTTTGTTTTCGTTTCAAATTCCTCAAAATAGTAATATTCAGCGTTTTTTCTAAACTTTGGAAAGACACTTTGAATTTCCTTAATAGACAATTCCAATGTTTTAAGTCGTTGGTTAGTCTTAAATGCTTTGCGAATAGCTCCAAGTTGGGTCGGGATTCGGTTGTAAGTAGCTTGAGCAGTCAGGATAAACTTGATGTAATTCAGTTGTGAAGTCTCGCTTAACATGTACCAACGTGGGTCTTCCAAAAGCCTCTTTTCTAATTTTGCATAAACAATATTTTTATAAGGCATCGCATTCCTGAATAAAATAGCCCCGCAAAATACAACTCTGAAAGCCAACTATGAGGAAGGCATTGTATCTCTTGGGGCTGATTAAATTTTTGATTGTCATAATTAACTTTCAGAGTCAATGCAAAATTAACACAATTTAATTTCAAAACAAATTATACGGGCTTCTTGTTTAATTGTTCCAGTCTTTTTTTTAGGAAAGACAAAAACCCTTTCCATTCTTTGATCTCTTTCTCAGCAAGCCTGATCAGGCTTTGTAACGTTTTTATGTTCATTTCTTTACTCATTTTTAATCCTTTCTTTTGATTAAGCTAAACCGACTTGCTAATCATCTATGTTGTAATTATCAATCATTCTTTTCAAACGCTCATACGCTTTTTGATTTCCATTATTACATTTTGGGCAATTTATTGTTTCAGATTCATCTTGCGAAATTTGATAATGTATTATTTTTTCATCTTGGCAAATTTCGCAAGCTGGCTTAACTCCCGCCTGCACCTGATTGCTATCTCGGTTAGCATAATCAGTCATCAACATTATACATTCTTCAGCAGATATTTGTGGTCTTGTTATTATTGTGTTCCCAGTTGCCATCTCAAAATATTCTTTAGCTGTCATTTTTTCTCCTATTAAAATTAAATTATTTCTTCCGCATTTTGTTTTATAGTTTAATTGTTGAATTTGCTTTGTCTGACGTTTCATTAAACTTAAATCTTACTGATTCACCCAAATTTATTCCTAATCTTTCTGCTAATAGATCGGCATAAATTATCATATCTGCTAATTCTTTTGCTGTCTCAGCTATAAGATATTTCTCATCAAGATTTTCAGGTGTCTTTTTCCAAATTGTATTTGGATTTTGTAATCTTCTTAATTTCTTTACAAAATTACAGGCTTCCCCACATTCTCCAGTCATTGCTGTAGCCCAGTCTGTTGGTGACCAATCTTCAATGGGATGGAAATATCCATCACATCTTAAAAGGTTAGCTTTTCTAAGCTCATCAAATGTTAATGTCATTTTATTCCTTTCTTTTGATTAAAAGCCCAGCAGGGTGCGCCTGACAACCTCGTAAGATTTATCAACTTCCCTGCTGTTTTACGACCGCTCATTCATCAGTCGTGGCTTGATTCTACTTTTTTAACTTCTACGTTCGCAAAGCTATGGGTGTATTTTTCATTAAGCCAATCATTTATTTCGCTTTCGTTGTGTAAAACTGCCCCCTGTTTTTCATATAATTCTGCGCAATCATCGCATACGTTGTTGTGTGTGATGCACCTCTTTGTTGAGACGCTTTCATAATCGTGATAATGATATTTAAGTGTGATCTGGTTACCCAATATGTCTCTTAATTTGTGCCCGCAAGTTCCGATTACTTCGCTGTTACTGCTATCAGTGGTTTTCTCTAAAGTAATTTTTTGCGTGGTAGAACTTTGCGAATTCTCTCTGTGCAGAGGGGTCTCAAGATAGCTCAGAGACTCGCCTATGACATTTCTCCTGACCAACAGAATTGAATCACCCTCTTTTTTCAGCCCAAGCATATCTTCAAAAAACATTATCTCAAGAATTCTCCTGCTATCGTCTATCGAGGGGACTATCCGCAGTTGTTTCGTTGATGTTGCTTTTACTTCCATTTCTTACTCCTTATTGGTTAATAAATTATCGTTGTTTTATTGTATCCCATTCCACCTTCCAACAGTATCAAAAGCAAAGTCTGCGCTTATGCCAGACTCTACTTTTCTGTCTTTTTGTGAATACGGCGATTTGCTGTAATAAAATCTGCCCGATGTGTTCTTATAAATATTCACCCCTCCGCCATAATCTCTGCCTTTGATTTTTGGGAAGGACGTTAAAACCACCGGAGTTTCTTTATAGTCGGGCTTAATCCAGCCCTTGATTGCCCGTTTTCTTTTTAGCCCCTTGACCAGAGACCACAAACCAGATTCAGAGATATAATATTTATCCATTATTATCTGTTTTTCTATACCAGCCCTCCAGTCGTTGATTATCGCTTGTCTGATTGCTCTGTCTGGCTTTCTCCTTTTAACCTCAATCCCCAACTTTTTCAATGCTTTAGTAACTGAATATTGAGTCATATCCATCTCCACAGCAATAGAATAGATTGATTTCTTCTGGTTGTAAAGTTCGACTAATTTAGCGGTGTTGATGTTTTTGTTCATATTCGGTTTATAAATTTAATATTAGCTGATCTAAATCTATTTCTTTGTTCGGTTTGATTTTTACGTCAAACTTAAAATAGATCAGGTCTCTTAATTTCAGCCCTCTCTCAAAGAGGGGGTAAATTCTCTCGTAATAAAAAGAATAGGCTTCTTTGGCTTGTTCTAAACTATCTGCTCTGCCGTAGCCTGCGTTCACACTCATTATCAAGGTAACGGGCAAGCCTTCAATCCCACGCTCCATTTGTTCGTCTTGATAGGATTCTATCGCGTTGGTTAATTTGCGCCTGAAACTTAATTCGCTCTCACCTTCGCTAAATTCCCGATATAGCTCCGTGCTGTTGATAGGCTTGTCAATGGTGTGCAATAATATTCTTGAGATTGCAGCGGTCATTTATAGCCATTCTGGTTTGGATCGGGAAGATAAAGTCCAAGTGGTGCATACTCAACCTGAAGCGCTTCCCAAAGTTCATTCATTTGAATGGTATTTAAGTTCGATGTGTGCCGTAATCTTTTCTGCCCCCCGACCTCTTCCCAGCCTAAATATTTTTCTTTTATTTCGAGCTTTACTCTTTCTTCGCTGATTTGGTAATAGAGTTCATCACCAGCATCTTTCGCCAACTCTCTTTTGAAACCAGTTATCATTGAAACTATTTTGTGAAACCAGGAGTTTTGCAGCGTGGTTCTTTTCCTTTCGTTCGTGGCTCGATGTTCGATTAGTTTGTTTGCATTCTTCTTCAAGAAAGAAACGAATCTTAGTTTTGATTCTTCAGGCATTTTGCCTTCAGGAGTTACTCTATATGTTCCAATGAATTTCATCTTGTCTTACTTCGTTTAATGCAAAAATTACTTCCGCATCTTGCCAATATCCTAAGTCAATATCTTTTTTTACGCCTTTGTTCTTGAAATAAAAAGTTCTTATGTACCCATTCTTTTTGCGTATTTCGATGTAATGCAAAAATGGGTAAGCATCTACCGCCATCCCACATTGATCTTGTACCCCACTCACGTCAATATAGTTCTTGCCCAGGTCTGTCTGTATCCTTATTCTGCTATCATAGGATAACTCTAAATTCATCTTTTACCTCAAGTCCACGAAGTTATCGAGCACGAATTCTAACTTTATTTTATTTATATCGGCAATGAGTTCAAAAGTCCCCTCCTCATAAACCGCATCTGTGATTTCCTTGAGCAAATCAAGCCGCTCTCTAAAACTTAATTTGTAAAGCTGTTCGTCTATGTCCCAACCCTTGAGGGCTTCCTTCCTTTTGTAGTAATCCCCTGATTCTCTTTTTTCTTCTCTTGTTTCCATTTTTATTTTTCTTACTTGCTGCTTTGGTTTGTTGATTATTGTTTCTACTTCTTTTTTAGAAAGGAAGTGAATCGTCGTCTGCACCGCTTAATTCAGAAACATCCGGTTCAGCTTCTCTATGCGAAGGTTCTGCTATTTCTCTGTATTCTCTTGAGCTTTTTATTTTATCTTTTAACCAATCCGGCAAAGAATCGAATTTCTTTTGGCTGAATGGTTCATAGGTAAATTCAAAATTGTCATTGATCTGTTCCGGGCAAGCCATCCCTCTTGGCAATGTTGATGCGCTGCTGATCTCTGCATATATTTTCCCTGCCTTAGATGTTTTGTGTATCACTGATAGCATACAGGGCTTGCCAAGTAGTTTTGTTATGTCAAAGCACTTTGCTTCTTCTTCATTGAATCCTTTGCCTCTCCAGCTTTCTAAGAACTTTCTTAAATTAGCCTTTTCGTGCATTGATAAAGTGAAGTCTTTTGAAACGGTATATGGCTCCTCTCCAAGCTCCTGTTTGAATATTTTAGTCTCGGTCGGTAGCTCCCAACTGATTCTTACTTTATTCATTTCTTTTTTCTCGCCCATAAATTCCTGTTCAATAGTTCCTATGTGAATCATTTGGTAGCACCTTGCTACATAAGTGCCCGCAGGTACGGGGTCGAAAGTTTTTCCGTCTGATGTTGCATTGATCATTTTTTAGTCCTTTAATTTTATAGAAATTGGATATTCCATCTGCTTGGGCTGTTTATTCAAGTTTTCTTCGCTCCAAAAACTATATGCCGATAAAAACAAATTAAACTTATCTTCAGTCTCCGTGAATTTGAATTTCTTTTTATTGCGGGCATATCCTAATTGCAGGATCGCCGTCTTATCAGCCTTAACCCCATCGGCGTGTAGATAAGAACTCAACTGCACTTCGTGACTTAAATAAATATTAGCAGATGTTTTGAAGTCTATCAAATAAGTAATACCACCAATTTTGGCTATGCAGTCCAAAGTCCCCGCATATTTTAATTCTTCATTGAATACCGTCTTCTCACTTGCTAAAAATTCAGGCTTTGTTTCTTTAACCCAATCATTGAAACTGATTATGTTTTCATATTCCTGAACGTTTATCTCATTGGAATTGCCTTCTCCATCAGTCAGGGCTTCGTTGTGTTTGATCTCACCGCCCCCTATTAGGATTTCAATAGCTTTATGGGTTCTTGAACCTCTTGCTCCGGCTTCCTGTTTGATCAGTTCAGCTTCATCCCATCCTTTTTTCGCCATCCAAATCGCTAATTCTTTTGACGGCACATAAGACGAAATCCAGCTTGAAGAAGCAAGCCACTCTTTTGTCTTCGGGTACAGATACCAGCGTTCGTCAGGCGTGGTAACTCTGACAGTGTTTGCATCTAATATTTCTTTATACTCTATTTTCATCTCTTCGCCCTCTCGTCTTTGATCTTGTCAATGAATTTTAATATTTCATTGGAGTAATCTATATCAGAAGGGAGTGGATGGTTTTCGTTGACAAACTCTATCATAGCTTCCATCTGTGCCAAAGCTGCGTCCGAAATCTCCGGTAGTTTCGGAACGTACTTGCCTCCCCCAACTTCGGGGTAATGGGCTTTCACAATTTCTTTCACGTCTTGTTTTGTCATTTTTATTCCTTGAATTTTATATTTATTTACGACTTCTTGAGTGCCATCGCAAGTGGGACAGGTTATATCTTCGGTCTCACACACAACAAATTCGCCATTCACCGAGAAAACCCCCAAATCAGACCGGTAATATCCGTCTTGAACTTCAAATTTCACAATTTGTTTCATCTTCGCTCCTTGTTGGCTTCTGTCAATAACTTTTGCCCCTGTTCCGCCAACTTCCAAAAAATATCTTTATCTGCTTTAAACGGTCTGTCCCCCACAAACAGCAAATCATAACCCTCTTTAGTTTTATTCCAATAAGCCAAAACATAACAAAATTCTTTCCCATCGCTCTCATCCCACTTTATTATCTGGGCTGGGACGTGCTCTCCTCCTGATAATAAGAAGTCACCGCAACTTCTCACTTCCAAATCTCCTATCCGAAAATTAAACTTGTTCATTTTGTCTCCTTATAGCGTTATTACTATTGCAACAATTTCAATTATTAAAGTCACCAACATTCCCCCCACGAAATTAAACATCGGCTTCTGATAAAATCTCGGTTCAGGGCAGGGAATCTCTTTCGGGACTTCGACAAAGGTTTTGATAGTGTCCACTCTCTCATAAGTCCGTTCAATGCAGTCTATAGTTTGACTTACCTTGAATGTTGAATCAATAAAAGCAAAGGCAATCTCTGTCACAGATTTAACAGAATCATTGTCAACAACGATCTTGGTTCGTGCGGTGTCAAGATTGACGACGGCTTTGGTTTCTTCTTTAATTGTGGTTTTGATTATTGTGGTTTGTGCTTTAATCGGAACTGATTTGCCCTTGATGTATTCTGTCTTTAACGGCTTTACAACCGCAGGCTTGTTAAATTGCAAGCACAGGAAGTACCCTAGTGCTATGCAGACGAGAGCGATCATTATATGCGGTATGTATTCTTTCATTTCAAATTGTTTTGGCTCATATTGTTATTAAATTATGGGTATAGACTACTAAATGATTTCTCATTTCTTGCCACCAGTGTTGCATTGCAACTGCGTCCACGCTCCTCGTCTATACCCAAAACATTTAGTGTACCATCGAGATCAATGCGAAATATATTCTTTCATTTCAAGCCTCTTTTATAATGTTTAACTTTGTTACACGTAACATACAAAGCGATTTAATAAAAGTCAAGAGAAAAATAAAATTTATTTAATATTTTTTTCTGTTGGGAATAAATCGTTTACAGCATCTAAAAAATCCCCATAAGTCATTCGCCTGTCTCTAACGGTAGAGAAATGCTTCCCTTCGGAAGCGTGCTTTCTGAACAACTGACCCAAGTCTATTGTGTGCAAATTCAAATGCCAAACCTCTGTCTTCAGGGGCAACCCGCAAATATTGCAGCAGTCTATGCGTGTCGAGCCCGACGACCATTTGCATTCGCATTTGTTTTCTATTTTAATCATTTTATTTCATCCAGTCCTTTCGGAACGGCTAATTTATCTATTTCCTTGATCAAAGTTTTCTCGTCAATAGTATAAGTTAAATTATACCCGCCAAACTTACCAACGTATTCTGAAATAGGAGTACCGAGAGCATCTGTATTGTCGTTGTGGTCTATCAGAAACTTTGACAAACCTCCCCACCCTTTCAGATGTACCCCAGCCACACAACCCGAATCTGTGATCTTTATCCCATTGATTGTTGTGTTAAGATAATTAGAATATTTCTTGACTACTTTGTTAAGAATATCTCTGACGTGCAATTCGAAAATCGCATCTTGGAGTTCGGGGTTGGACAAGAATTGATATTCTGTTATTACCTTCTTCACAACTCCATTTTTAGGCTTCCATCCATTAACAGACAAACCCAAATCCCAAAGTCTCTCTTTCCCGAATTGAGCAGCGCCTAAATATCCCCACTTGTTTTTTATATTATACTTCCCGCCTGATTCTCTTTTGTATAATGCTTTTCTAAATTCATAAAAACCTGCCATATTCGTCCCGTTTCCTTTCTGCGTTGTGCATCTTTAAATGAACCGACCGTGAACCAACCAACTCTAAATTTTCTATCGAGTTGTTTAATTTGTCCCCGTCTTTATGGTGTACCATTTCATAGGATTCCAAATATCTGTATAGTTCCTTTTCCATAACCAACCTATGTTCGTAATAGTAACCGGTCATATTGTGTGGATGTTTTTTGTCTCTTAACATTCTATACCCATTCCTGAATATAATGCCCCCTTTCCAACTTGGATGCTCGTTACTTTTAATGTTGAACATGTGATTATTTTTGCCCCACTGGTCTCTCTTCCTAATCTTAACCCCATACTTACGCAAAACTTGTCTGATTGAAGGAGATGAGACCCCATATTCTTTGGCAAGTTGGACACTGTTTTTCTCCTTGCTATCATATTGTTTACAGATTTCGACGTCATCTTCTATCGTCAGTTTTGAGTTATGTGCTTTTTTTCTTTCCATTTTGCTATACTCGTTTATATTTGTTTGTGCAAATATAACATTATTGCCCTGTTATAACAAACCGAGAAAGTGCCACTTGTTTTCAATGTCGTATTTGTTCTCTGATTCTCTTTTGCCTAAATCTGTTAAAAAGTCTTGATATGTTTTCATTTATATTCTTTCCTTTGTGTTGTAGTTGATCATTTATGGCGGAGAACATTTTCTTATTCTCTAATTCTTCTTTCCAATCCATTCTCTATCCTTTCTCTGGTGGTATCTCAAATTCATAATATTCATAAGTGCTGTCGCCTTCATCTGCCTTGCTGTTTTTGTAATATTTGTTCCTAATTGCCTCAACACTTCTGGCGCTTACTCCGTTCTCCCGTGTCTCAACGGTTAAAACATTACCTTCTCGATACACGCTTCTAAACCTTACAAAATCAGAATGCTTTAACTCGCATAAACTTAAAAGTTCTGTTTCTTTTTTTTGTCTGATTTCAGACTGTTCTTGCCGTCTTCTTTCTCCGCTCTCAAATACCCCAATTTCTTCTGGCGCAGCATCAGCGACCAACTCGGCAGGCACATAACTACACACAAAACCAATGCAGTGGAACATTTTATCTGTTTCGTTTTCAATATATCCAACTGTCCCGTACTTAGTTTTTTTATAGATTCTCAAAGATTTCATTTCTTCCTTTCTATCAAATTATAGTTATAAAAAACGGTATCTCCACAACCCAAAGCCAAACCTCTAAAGCGTAAGCCCAATCCTTCCATCCGTAGGGAGGCTCTTGATTATGTACAAAGTAATCTTCAGTTATATGTAAATTCCAAAATGGTATTAAATAACAATACCAAGTATAATGCGCCAACACGTATAAACTCCAGTCCTTCCGAAAGAACCGGACTAAATCAGGAGCAGCACTTAAAATAATTGCAGAGATTAAAATAGGAGTAAAATATTCCGCACTCTTAAAAGCATAAGATATTATCACTCCCTGAACTATATGTTGGGCGGTTGTCATTTAACCTCGTGGCTGACTTTGGAGGCTGTTATGCGATTGTTAGTGGGGGATTCGCCAGCCACGAGTGAATAAATTCGCCTGTACCAGTTCTGTGCCCAATCCCCCTCCATCTTGGATAAGTCTTCCAATAACCACAAAAGCAGATGTTTTTCTAATGCGTTCATTCTGGTCTTATGACGATTGAGTTGTCATCGTTTAAGATAATATGAAGTTGAATTTTAATTTTGTTGTTACCGTAAGTGCTGAACCACTTGTCAACGGTTGTTTTGGGCAGCCTTAAGATGGGGTGATACTTGTTCAGGGTTATTTTTCTTGTTTCCATTAGTCTCTTCCATAAATTATTTTTAAGTTACACGTAACATACAGTTTCTTATGTTCGCTGTCAAGAACTTTCTAAAAAATGTTTTACGTCTTTTCTTTGCTCTATCTTGTTAGTTTGATTCGCTTGCATCCTTTATTTTTAGTTTTCTAAAACCGACTAAACATTGTTCAATAGTGAATCCTCTCTTCAACCTGTTTCGCATTCCACCTGATTTAATACCAACTTCATCGGCTAAAACTTTTGCAAGCTGGCTCTGATTATAAGTTTGTCCCTTATATTCATATTTTCTTTGTCTATGTAATAATGCTTTTGATAATCTGATAGATTCCCTCACTCCTTTCCCCTGTTGCCTGTAAAATTTAGCAGTTGGGTAATCACATTTTTCAATCTTGCATATTTCTTTCAGCGAATACCAATCGCTACCCCATTTGTGTTTATGCCTTTCATTTTTCTTTCTCGGTTTATAAAATTTTAATTTCATAAGCCCGCTCACAAACTAACTATTTGCATCAACCCGAATTACTTTTGTTGTCGGGTTTTCGGCAGTAGTTGTATTGTTAATTTTATTTTTCATTTAAGTTAATTCCTTTGCCCGTAATCGGGTTATGCAAAGCATCGTTAGGCTGAATTTTGGCTATCATCTTTTTTTGGTTCAGCATCGGGGCAATCTTGTTCTTCCTGTTGCTGCTCTTCTTGTTGTCTGCAATATTCCTGCTGTTCGTAATACATCTGTTCTTCCATTTGCCTCTCGTATTCTCGGCGTTCTTGCCCCTCTCTCATTTCTTGCATCTGCTGGCGTTCTTCCTGCTCTCGTTCTTCACGTCTTTGTTCTTCCTGCCTTTCATAATCTCGTTGTCCATCACAATAAGCTTGGTCTTTTTCACGTCCGCTATAACAATTATATTCCCAACTGTTTCGTGTCCCCCTTTCGGCATCCCTTTGCCCCTCTTTATATGCTTGGTCAGCTTCCCAACTCCAATAATGTCTCATTCTATTCTCCCGCCAAAATCAGCCTAACAAGCCAATCAATTTGACCTCAAAACTGAGGATGATTGTTGTTAAACTTTTCTGGCTATGTTTTGTTATTAAATATTTCATTTATTGTTTCGGCAAATTATCGGCAAAGTCGTTATGCCCACTTCAAAAGTCGCCCTTTGCAACTTGTAAGCAAGTAAGTCCTTCATCTCTCCACATATCAACTACTTTATTTCTATCGTCAAAAACAAAAACGACATCTTCGCCATACTCGATGCGAATTTTATTTAGCCATTGTTTTTTCAATTCCTCATCTGGGGTAAAGTCGTCAAAATCACGCATCCAAATACTATCAAACTTAACTTTATTGTTATATAACCAGCCTAATGTTTTGTCAACTGCTATAAATCCTCTCCCACTAAGTATTCTAATTTTATATCCAGCATCAGCCAATAGATTGCATATCCTAATTATTGGTTCATTCGGTTTATCATCCGTACAGGCTAAATAAAATTCGTCCCAGTTTTTGTTTTTACCTGTCACCAAATGTCTGCGGTGATCTATCAGGGCTAATGTGCCATCCAAATCAAATATTACTGTGTAAGTCTTTTTCGTGGGTATAACAAGCGTTTCAACATCGACACTTGCTTTATCTGTAATGATTTGATTTTCTTCGTTCATAATATTTCTCCGATTTTAGTTTTTTAATTTAGCCGTGCGTGTTAAACGCAAATCGTTATATCCTTTTTTAAGTTTTTTCATTTCGTTACACGTAACATACAAAGCTATTTAATAAAAGTCAAGAACTATTTTTTACTTCCCTTAATTGCTTCTTTAACTTATCCACGAACTTCTGCCATTGCTTGATCTCTGCCTCACCAAGTTTTATTAGTTTTAGTAATTCTGTTTTGTTCATTTCAAGCTGCTACTTTCTGTACTGAACTATTATGGCTATTAGCCCTATATCAAAGGAAGTGGATTGTTTTAGCATTGTTCAGAACAATTCAGGCTTTAGCTGTTTAATTTTCTGTATTGTATATCTGTTCAAAACCTTAAAATCTATTTTTGGCATTTTATGTTTCTTAACAAAATTCCAAGTTTCTTCTCTAACTAAATCATAGTAAACTATCCCTAATAATTGTGGGATGAATTCACTTCTCCAGCATTGTCTTTCTTCTTCTATCTTGGCAACAACTTTCGTTATTAAATGTTCAGTAACAAATTCGCTTACTATCACTTCTTCAATTTGGGAACTCCCATCGGTAGGCTTTAATCCCATTGCTAAAACATTCTTCTCTTTGAACTCTGTCTTAACAATTTTAGCCCAAGTTTGTCTGCCATATTTATTATGATAGCCATAATTCTTGATTACTATACCTTCACCATCACCTTTTCCGTCTTCAATTAAAAAAGTATTGGCAGGAAGTTTAGCAATAAGATTGTCATAAGTTGGGTTATTTATAATTGCAAGCGGTATGATAAAGTCTAATCTGTATTCCGATAACATTGGCAGGTATTGGTCATAAGGTAGCAGGTTGTCTAAATATTCTACATCGAAAACATAAAATCTTCTCCAAGCATCTTGCCTATAAGTTTTCAAAGTGTGCGGGACTAACCATTCACCGAATAATCTAAACTCTGGGAACTCTAAATGGAACTCAACTAAATTTGGGTTTCTTAAAACATAATCGTAAAATCCTTGATTATCTTCTTCTAAAGATAACTCACGATTTCTTGATCCAGCCATCAGTTGACCGTCTTTCATATATGTCTGCCCATTAGTCCCATCTATTTTCGGGAAGATATAGCATTGACCGTATTCTATACCATCCGTCTCATCCACGCCGAATCGTTCGATGTGTTGATATTTATTGAATTCCATAAAACTCCTTTAAACTGAAAAACCCTTCGTCATCAGTACAGCATTACCGACAAGAAAGGGTTTTGCTTAAAGATTTCTCTCTAAGTCTATTGTTGATGCTGCAACTAAAATCAAAACGTATCAGAACAATTCTATTGCAAAACTATTAAATGTTTTATTTAAAGTCAAGACTATTCTTCCTTAGTCCCTTCCGCAGTGGTGTCAATTATCTTCGGTGTTATCCTCTGCACTTTTTCAGGGTTAGATATTTCTTCTTTGTTCTCCTGAACAGAGGCGACAGGCTTTTCAAATGTAGCCAATTTATAGTCCCAGAATCTATCCCAAAACAAATATCCTAATCCACCAACTACAATTATTGTCAACAATATAAAGGCTTGCTTGGCAGATATTTTTTTTGCTAATGTTTGAACTACGCTGCCAACCGATTTCAATATATCTAACAAAGCGTTCATTTATTTTCTGACCCCACAAGTTGTTTCTTTAGTTCTTGGTAAGGCATAGCGATTCGATACGATCCCCCATTGGCAAGCCGTATTATTGATTCTTCCATTTTTATCGAAACATTAAAGGCAATTATTTCTTCTACTCTAAAACAGCACCAATCAATACACAGCTCATCATCGTTTAGTTTTATGCCTAAATCCAAATCCTTCGCTATTTCAACATCGGTCTTTTCCTTAGCGAATATCGTTGGTAGTTCTATCCATATCATAATGCCGCGCCTTTAATAAAAGAAATATGATCCGGCGTTAAACAAAGGAGGATTGTGAGGTTATTGGGGAGGGATCGCCGGATCATTGTAACTCGTCATTGTTAATAGTTTCACTCGCATTTTTTCTAAAACTTCTGAATCACTTAAATTACCGATTATTTCAAACTTAATTAAAATTTCGGTAAACTGCAAATCAGGATGCGCTTTGGAATAAGTGTGAAGTATGCTAAGAATAGCGTCAACTTTATTGCTCATATTCAATGTAATTTTTCTTCGCCAACCAATCGAAGAGTATTCTTGCTGTATAGTTGTTGTCTCTTAAATAGCTTAATTTCTTTCTTAAACTATCCCAAAATTTAACTGGTCTCATAGCACGTTCATAATTTGCTTGTTCGATTATTTGTTCGATTTTGTTCATTTTATTCCTTTAGTATGTGTGAAGAATGCTTAAAATAGCGTCAACTTTATTGATCATTTGATTCTATTGGCTTGTACTTGCACCACTTTAAGCGTGCCCTTTACTGTAACGTTAAAAACAGTTAAGGCTTCTTTCGCTATGTGTTTAAGATCAACCAAACTAAGATTAGATTCAATTTCTATCGTAAGGATTGCTTTCTTTTTCATTCCGTTCCTTTCTAAAAATATTCTGCTCCCTTTGAGAGAGCAGACGAGATAATTAAGCGGGTGGAGTTAGTTGTTTTTTCAGTTCGTTGACAAAAACAGCTAACAAACCTACTCCGAATTGTAACCAAAAGTCTGTTTCTACCAATAGCGGTGCGATATAAGCCGCACCGAGTGATAAGAGTGGTACAACTAAGGTGACAATTACCCACCCTGAAACTTTCGGCAGTGCATACTTTATTAGTTCAGTAGCACCCCAAACTACAAGTGGAGTAAGAATTACAATGAGATCAGTAGCTACCATGTTCGTTCCTTTCTTTATTTATGGATGCAAGTTAATTTGTTTTAAAATAGGAATCAATAAGTAATTCCATATCCAAACCAATGTAGTCGGCGTTGCTACGAACCCGATTAGATAATAAACTTTATACTTCTTGAATATTTTATGCACTTTACCGAAGTCTATCAGCGGCTCTATCGCAGATTTTATTTCTTTTATATCAGAATACATAGCAGGAATAACAACGCTGATTTTTTCTTTTGATATTTCTCCATTCTTCAATTCCACATATCTTGATTCTTCAAGATCGGTTCTTAGTTTTTCTAAATTGTCTTTGTGATCTTTCATAAATTCTTTATTCAGACCAGCTAAAAACTCTTTCATTTCTTCGGTTATTGCTATCATTATTCTACCAGTATTTTATCATAAAATAATTTGAAAGTTAAATTCCTTAATATACCCAAGCAGAGAAAATCAACAACGGTGTTTAATATGCTCATACTGAAAAATCCTGTAATAGGCACATAAAAAACTATCGCAATTAAAAAACATACGATTTGAAAAAACTTAGCGATATGCCAAGCATCAGTGAACGCATCGGGAATCCAATCCGGTAATTCATATTTTTCTTCCCAACTTAAAGCAGGATTCCAAAAATAAGCATTCCAATCCTTGAATATCGAAGTCGGGTAATGATGATCTAAGGTGTCCATCACTGAATTAAAAAATCCTTCAAAGAACATAAAAATTAAACTTATCATCATTTCACCCCATCTAAAGCAATTCTATAAGGACACAAAGTATCGCTAATGTCCATAGTATTGTTACATTTATTTTATCCCAATAATCTAATCCCATCATTTTACCTTTAGTTTCTGAATACTATTATAAGCGAATGAGTCTTATGCAGTTCACCATCAATTATGCCGATATATCTTTCGTTCACCCAAAACAAATCAACATATTTGCGATAGTGTTTGACAACCTCGTATTTTTCTTTTAGAATGTCTGTCATTTTACTCTCCTCCATATTACGATTCGTTGTCTGCGGTTCTCTTGTTTAGCCATATCAAAGATTCCTCAAGCTTAGTAATCACGATAGCATTTTCTTTACAAGGAAATTTAGCTTGTAGATACTGCATCCTATCAATTAGAACCTTTAAGACTTCTTCATTTGTCGTACCATCATTAACTGTTATCAATTCAGTTGATCCATCTGATATTGGGACTTTCTCAATAAATTGTAACGTTTCTACTGGCACTCCCTCTAACCCGAAGTTTTCAAAATGATCAAGTTCATATTTATGACCTTCTGTTAAGATTTTCATTTGTTTATTCCTTTTGAATATGTTTTTATCTGGCTGATTATTTTACCTTTATATTTTTATTGATAGTTAAAAAGATTATCACTTATCAAAAAAATCATCTCTTCTTTGATCAAACGATTTTGCTTTTTCGTCTGGATGTAATTCAAAGTTCTTATCAAAATATGCTCTTGCTACATACCATTGGTCTTTTGGATTATCCGGATTACAGGCTATCATCCCCATATCATTTATTGGATCGTCCTCTTTGCTCACAGACACATTAGTTAAGTCTTCTCCTTTTCTATAAAGTCTCATCAACGAATAACCCCTCCTCACAAATCTTCGCCATTCCTGCATTTTGTTTTTCCTTCTATTTTACTTTTATGTCAATCGTACAATTAATAAAAGTATTCTCTCGTCTTAATTTCTCTACATCAAGATCGGGAGAATTACTTACTAAAATCCCAATAGGACAATTAGTCATAATATTATTTTCACAAGTGCCCTTAAAGCCAACAAGTACTATTCCACGACCTTCAACCCCTGTTTCAGGATTACTTTGCTGATTAGATATTTTGTTTCCCTTAATAACAGAATATTGAGAAGCTATAATTCCTGAAGCTCCGCCAATACACGTGTTCCCAATAGCATCATATAAAGTAGCTCTGCCATCTGCACTGCCTTTTATGCAGTGTTTAATGAAAGATTTTAACTCTACATAAGTGTTGTAAACTGAACCAGTACCACCCACCATAAACATAATACCGTCACCGTTAGTGTGTCCTTCGGTGGCGATGTTTGTAAGAGTAGATGAACTTATTATACAGTTCTTGCCTTGCACACCAATACCGTCATATCCAGTGTTGTTGATCCTTGATTTTGTGAATATGATATTATCTTTCAGTAATCTTGCGCCAGCTTGATTTGTGAAATCTCCGTGACCGATGTTGTCAATCGTGATGTCTGAAACCTGCACACCTTTGGCGTTTACTTTCAAACCAATTTGTGTCCAGTTCTTGATCAACTTATTTTTTACTATTTCACCATCTTTGGTTATTTCAAGTCCGATCTCATAAATGCCTTTGCCATCTAAAACTTGAGTTTTGATCAGTTGTGCTTCTTCATTCTCTGCTATCTTTTCGATAGGCTTTTCGGTTTGCTGGGGTGTTTGTTCGGGTGTCTTTTCTGCTTTCTTACATCCGAATAAAAAGAACAATGCAACACTCAAAACTATTGCATAAACAATTGATAGATTTATTTTATTCCAGTTCATTTTAACTCCTTCTATTTTTTCTTTCTTCCATTCCACCAAAGGAAAGTAGGAAAGCCTATTACAAAAAATACGATAGCAATTATATATTCAATTCCCATTTTATACCTCTTCTATTAAGTAAATCATTGAATCTTCCCGCCTGTGTATGTCCTGCCTGTCCCACTGTTGTACAAGTAAGTTCTTTCATCAGCCGTTAAAACTCGGTTCCAAGTTGAAAGCTCGTCTATCAACCCATCATATTTCAGCGGACCGATTGGTGTCCCTCCAATTTCAAAATTGGAATTAGAATTATAAATTCCTGTTGAATGTGCTGCTCGATAAATTGTACCGTTATCAACTTGGATATAGATTGAATCCGTTGTTGCGTTGTGCCAACTTACTATAAAATACCAAGTTGATACTGTCGGTAATGCTGCATTATAAAGACTGGTGACAGTAGACCCGTCGGCAGAGACTACAAAATTCGCTGCATCAGGCGTCCCATCTACATTATAACCCAAAAACAGATATTGTCTTGTAACACTTGTTACATATTTGCTTACTAAAACTTGGTAAGAACCTGCCGTTTCTAACTTATACCAACAGGCAAAAGTAAAATCAGTATTCCCATTATAATCAAGCGCTGACGCTGATGCTTCAAGTATGTACAGGTAATCTGTTTCAGTTGATTCAAAATCTCCGCAGTTACCTACCTTACCAGCGACAAAAGAAACACCAACATTTGTCAACTCGTTGGTACTATAAGCATCTGTTGTGTCTGCCATAGTCCAATAAGCGACTAAGTTTGTGCCGAGGTTTGTATTGACTGTATCATTTGCATTAGAACTATAAGAACTTAAATTACTACCGGTTTTGCCTTTTACTCTATAAAAATAAATTGTCCCAATTGTTAATGGAGTATCAATTTTTGATGTTAGGTTACCTGCTAATGTATAAACTAAGGTAGTGGGATTGGTTGATGTACCTCTGTATATTTTTACTGAATCATACGTTTCTGTATTTGTCCAACTCAATGTAATCTTAGCAACGTTACCAACTGCTGTAAGAGATGTTGGAAATTGGACACTATCTGCTGTTTCAAATGCACCGACATCCCAAGCAGGTTCTGATAGTCTTGTTGTACCGGAATAATCATCTGTAAAGATTATATCGCTGACTATTGTAGTCCCCTCGTTTAGCCCACTTGAACCAGGTATAAGCTGATAATTGGTTGCAGTTATTGATCCTAAACTAAGAAATGGTGAAGTGAAAGAAACAAAAACTTCGCTATGAGCATCATATCCTAATGCTCTCCATTCGCTCCAATCATAATTTACATACCCACCATCATTCTGTCGGAACATATCAGTAGTATCAGTATGGAAATATTGATTATAGTCATAGTCCAAATAACCAAATCCACTATAATCATTACTTAAAACATGACCGTTTGAACTCGCTGGGTTATAAACAATATTATTTTTGAATCTTACACTATCAGCATTATCAAGCCTTAAATAACTCGCACCATCTGAAGCGAATGTATTGTTATACCAAGATGTTGTGAGCATTGTATCTGCGTGAGTATTGCCAAGAAAATCGCCCCACTCACCTTGCGAGCTTCCCGAAGCTGCACTGTAATAAACAAATAGATTATTGTAAAATTTCCAGTTACCCCCAATACCAGCAAATCGCATTTCAAACATTTGCCTATTACTTGGAATGGTATCTGTTATATGCCCTACAAAATTATTATGCCATAATACAGTCCCACCATTAGGGAACAACTGACTTCCCTGCATTAAATCTGCGTGTATTGGTTCTTCCCCTACGGCATCGGTACTTTCAGAGTTATCATTATTACGATTAAGAATTGTATTGTGTGCGAATTCTAAATATCCATCTGAATTTTGTGGTTCATATCCATTATACCCGCTTAATAAAATTGCATCGCCAGTATATAAGTTATCGACTATGCCAGTAGTAAAAGTGTTGTACATTATTCTTACGGTATCTAATACCGTGCTTAATGATATTGATAATCCGTTGGTATGATAGGTTAAAATTGGATAGGCTCCAAAATTAGTTGAGTCTATACCAGCATACCATAACTCATTATGTAAAAAATCCACATTATTCACTTGATAAAGATGTGCTACAGCACCTATGCTGTTATCAAATACTAAATAAGAGACTTCTACGTTATCTACGTATAAGTAGAATGGTATCTGGCTTGTTATGGCATTCCCTCTCAAAATAGGTAATCCATTGTGGGCAGCACTATTTAAGTCTCTTGTAATAATAACTTTTGCAATAGAAGTTCCACCCCTCCCCCAAAATAAAGTATGCTTATAAGTTCCTCCATCATAATCAACTTCGGTATAGATTAAAGTATCTGCCCCGCCGTCAATGTAAACTGTATCACCTGCGTTAACTTCTGCTTGGACAAACAAAGCCAATCTTTTTTTATTAACCCAACTATCAGCACTCGAATCACCCGCACTAACATTTGACAAGTAATAAACCCGTTCAGTGTAATTCACAGTATCACTTGCAACTAAACTAAAATAAGAAGCATTACCAGAACTCTCTATTGCTTTGAGCCAAAAGAAATAAATTTGGTTGTAGGTCAATCCAGTTTGCGTTATTGTTTCAGTACCAAAATTAACCGAATCAACTGCAACTGCTGCGCTTGTATCATTTGTAATTGATCTATACAATCTATATCTGGTTAAACCTAAATCTATGTTGGCATCCCAAGTTAAAATTATTTGTTGGTCATCAATCCCACCAAGTGCCGCTAAACTTGTCGGTGCTGAAGGTGCGGTTGTGTCAACTGCGACTGTAGCAACACCATCAAATATAGTTATTAACTCACTCCCTTTATTCTGCCCGAAGGTAAGTGAAGTGAGAAGTATAAACGTTAAAAATATTTTCTTCATTGTGTTTCGTGCGCTCCTAAATCTCGTATGTTTATTATTCTATTGTCAAAGTAATCTGTTAAAGTTAAGCCCATTGTTCCCGCATCTTTAGCAGGTGAATTATATTGTAACCTAAAGCCATATTCTAATAATGGATCAGCATTCAACCCATTGGCTTCATAGCCTAAGCCTTGCACTCCTGCAAATGTAGTGACATCGTGAAAATCAAACAAATTTTCAGGTGAATAGTATAGATTATAATCCCAAACCGTAGGTACATAAGAATTATGTACGTCAACTATTTCTGTCCCCAAAGAATCAGTATAAAGTAAATTGTTGTACCATTTTATTTTGTTGTTAGTATCGCTTGCTTTTTTCACCTGTATTCCGACAGTGCTAAAATTTATAATTGAATTATTCGATACGTCTAATGAATCAGCTAAATCTTTCCCTAATTGGATCCCGATTGGTGCGCCTATTGAAATGTTATCATAAATATTACACCCCCAACCGATCATTGATATTCCAGTTCCGCCTCCGATTGCACCTGAAAGAATATTGTATTTGGGATTCTCTAAGTAGTTGTGATGAACATTAGAATATCTTACGTTACCAGCTAATGAGTTTGAAAAACCGTAAATCTTATTATAACTGACTTCGTTGTAATCAGCACCTATTCCACCCTGTTGGTTTATCAATATCCCTGATTTATTATCATAAACCCCGCCATCTAAAGTATCAGGAATAGTTAAGCCTGCTTTGAGTTTTAAGTATCTTAAAGAGTATAATTCGTTATTCATAACCGTCATATATCCTGATTGTTTGAATTGGAATCCGTCACCATTACCAGCGTTATATCCTCCAGTCCCGTAAATGTTTTTAACCCAATGATGAGTACCGTAAATTGAGAATATATCATTGCCAGCATTTGTAATCCTTAAATTGTTACTCCACGTATATTGACCCCTGATGTCAACTCCCATATAAGCACCCGTCACCACAGGAGGCGAAGCTATCCCTAAAGTTCTATTCCATCTTCCAGTGGAATCAATGTTTAATCTTGATAGTTTACCGTAAATCAATCCGCCTTCTTCAGAAGTCATTACCAAACCTGAACGGTTACATTTCTCAATGTAAATGTCTGATACAGCGATTCCGTAAATATGATTATCTAATTTAATTCCGTTGTCAACTAACCAATTACATTCTAATCTTGCCGCACCTTTTGATGTAATGGAAATAGGAAGATAAGATTTTCCTTTTACATACTTGCCAGATAAATTTAATGAATCATTCGTGAAAGTCCCGGAAAGTATAATCGCATCTCCACCTTCAAGCCAGCCTAAAGAAGTATCAACTAATTCCTGAATAATAAAATTATCTACGTAAATATTCCCTGCATCTTGAATGGAATTGCCTTGAACGACTATTTTGGCTGTTCTATCGCCTCCGTTATAAACTAAAGAGAAATGATCAATGTAAAACGTAGTTGCTTTGTTAGCGTAAACCTGAAGTTCTGCATTCGCATAAGTCCAGTCTGAAGCTGTGAAGGTCATTGATCTTGCAGTCCATAACGAGGTCAAAGCAAATGTGGTATCAAATTCACCGAATTTCATAGTCACGGAATCACTTGCCGTAACTATATCTTCATCTTTAAAGAAATATCCTGTTAAAGTATAAGTGGTATCTGCTCTCAATTCTGAAAGCCCCGTTGCAAGTGAAACATAATGAGTAGTTGAATCTCCTATTCCAGTTGAAACAACCTTACCAGACCAATCTTTTTTATAAAATATCTCATCTTCTGCCGATAGTGTATGATTGCCTAAGTCAGTCCAGTGGTTTCCGTCTATATCCCAATCCAAGTGCCTGTCTTCTCTGTAAGCTATGATTTCAAATGCAGCGTTCAAAGTGTCTCCAATTCCGCCTCCAAATTTAGTCCAGTCAAATGTAATTGAATCTGTAAGGTCTTCATAGTAAGTGAAACCGCTCGCAGAGTCTGTTACGCTTATCTTAGCCACAGAAAGCAACCCGGTTTGTTTTAACAAGTATTCATAAGTATAGCTTTTACCCGAATCAAACGGCACATAAGTAGTCATTGAAAATGGTTTTGAAGTGACCAAATTATTTGAAGTCAGGTTTAAACTTTTAGTTGAATTTGGATGATAATATCCAGTCATTACTGAATTTGACATTGACCATTTATAATTAGAAGCAAAAGTCCAATCCGCAGCAGTTAATAATGAATCTTCGATCTGTCCGTGACTGATTAAATTCGTACCGTTGGAATCTGCATCGGCTAAGTAAGCAACGTACCACAAATCCTTGACTCCTGAAGTAGAAAAGGAATCAGGGTGGTTTGTGCCGTTATCGAAGTCAACATAATACTCGTTTCCAATATGCGGCAATCGTGCGTACTTTAGGTTTCCTGAAATCGTGATAAGCGGAAGATTCTTTGGCGATTTGTATAGTAAATCCTTGTGCCAATATTCGATGGAATCTCCCGCTGATGAAAAAAAACGCAAAGTATCATCAGCAGTAGTTAGATAGATGTTTAAGTAATCCATATTATCCGAAGTCTTAAACGAATCTATCAATGTTTCTGTGTTGTAATCTTTGAGCCCGCTTTTTAATTCCAAAGTACTGTCTGCGGTTATGTTGTCTTTGAATCTTGCAGGGCTAAGGAATACAGAATCTATATTCTTTCTTCCTGCTATAACTTCAGCAGGGGTTGTTAAACCCGTGTTATAAATGTTTGTTGTATCACCATCTTTTTGAAATCTTACCTCTTGAGCTAATGTAAGGCAAGAAAATATTATAAATAGAATTATTTTCAACTTGTTACCTCATAAATATAAATCCAAAATGTTCCTGATGTTGTGTTAAAATCTAACACTCTCGTGCTCGTGCTTTGTGATGTCAAAACGAATTGCCCGGTTAATGAAGAATCGGTTATCATAGCATCTAAGAATTCAGACCCCGAACTTGTCACAGTTAAAGTCGTACCACTCCAAACAGCAGTAGGGTTTGAAGTCCACCCCGATGCTACTTCTGTGGTCAATGTCCCGTTTACATTTTTGAATAGAATTGTTTTACCGTTATCTAACGCTACTGGTATGATATTGCCTCCCGAACCCTTCACTGTTTTTTCTAATTTCAGAACCGCATTCACAACGACAGTAGAACCCACCAGTATATCATAATAATAATTCCTGTTAGCCATAGTCAAAGTATCATTTCTTAAAATCTTTACTATACCCAGTCCATTTGTTGCACTTAATACTTCAATCTCACTATCCGACCCCCCGCCTGCCGTATTTTCTTTTGATATTAAAATCGAAGTACTGTCAGGATCGGCTTTCAATGTGAAATAAATTGAAGTCCCGGTCAAATCTATAGTCCCTCCGTATTCGTTCCTGGCTTCAAATGGTATTACAAAATCAATTCCTCTTTTCATTATCATTATTCCACCTCTATCAATTCAAAAATTACTTGAGGACTTCCTTTGGCAAAAGAAACGTCCTTACTATAAATCAAAAACTTAGCTGAATTATTCAAACTGTCAGGAATATAACCCGCTAAATTTAATAATACAATATCTCCAATTTCATATTTAATATAATTACCGAAATCACCACCCCATCTAATCCAAGTTCTTTGTTTAGTAAGCCAATTCACAACCTTCGTTAAAAAGACATCTGCATCAGAATCCGTCCCCACCCAACTTGCAGAATACTCCCACTTGTTATTTAATTTATAATTATTTTGAGCGTTTAAGCATTTTGTCTGTTCACCTGATAAAGTAAACCCCGTAGTATATCCAGTAGGTGATGCGGAAACGGTTTTGTCATAGACTCCGGTACCATAATTAAATTTGTAATGCAAAATAAATTCAGTGTAAACGTTTTGCAGTGGGGTTAATCCACCTTGTACTAAATAATCACCAGTCTCTAAATCTTTTAATGGGTTTGTCCACGTAGCTACCGAAAGGTAATCGTTCAATGGCACGAACTTATACTTACCTTGTGTAGTCGCTAACACTCCAAACGATTCATAACATATACTACTTAGAAGGTCGTAAGCATTCATCTGGGCATTTATTGACCTTGCTACCGTAGTTGAGTAACCACTTTCCACAGTGTATTGAAATGATTGTTTATGTATTTTAGCATCACCTTGTATATTCGTAATAAAGATTCTATCTGTGACTGCTACGGAAGCATCTGCTCCTGAAATAGTAAATTCTTTTGTTGAACCTGTATAAGCTACTATTACTTTCCTAATACCTGTGTCTATGTTATGGTAAATCGCACCCACATAATAATTGTCTGTTGAGTTCTTTAATCCCGAAGCCCTCAAAACCGTTGTGCTCGTTTTAGTGGTTACGGTTAATTGTCTCTCTACAAATATTTCATCTCTTAGAATAGATTCCGCAACATAAGCAGCTCTTGAAATGCCATTGCCCGTTACGGCGAAAGTCAGCGCATTGTATCTTGCAACAGTATGTGTGCCTGTGCCTGCGTCTGTTATATTTACTGCTGCGCCGTCATAACTTGCGCTTACCTTGAAAGTACTCGCTGAAACAGGGATAACGTAATAATTAGTACCCGTACTTAAACCTGCGGGTAAAGTAGTTGTCGTTGTGAATCTTACTATCAAGTTTAATTCAGGTGAATAATTAGGAGTCGCACTTGCAGAAGTCACTAAGGTTAGAATATCAGTTCCTGCATCGGCGGTAAAGTTTGAAATTGTATCAATCCATTCCTCATACATTCTGCCGTTTGCATAAGCTAATACTCCAGTCGCAAGATTAACATTGCCAATTCTTGGGTTGAATAAAGGGAAAGTAGCAGTTGATACACCTCCGCTTGTATTAGTTGACCATAACATATCAAATATTCCGCCCATTTAGCCACCCCTCGCATTGTATATCCCTGCTGTGAACCCAGTATATTTAGCGGGGATTGTACCGCTGACTAAAATATTAGATAACTCTAAATATCCATAAGCTACTCTTAATTCATCTCCTGCATCTACATCGTCATTTCTTATAATATATTCATAAGAACTTAAATCGTCTATGCTATGAGGTAAAGAAGGATATAGAGTTGTCGCTGTAGTTTGGTCAGCGAAACCGCCTAATACCACTTCGGTCAAAGTAGCGCCTGTGATTGAGCTTGCGTGCCCATCGGATGTTTGTTCCGCCCCCCCTATCAATGCCTGAACTCCATTCTGATTAAAGAAATAAGTAGTGAAAGCTCTTGAACCCGCATCGTCAGCAGCTACTTTCCAAACCTGTCTTACATCATCTGCTGTTGGGCTTAATATGCCAACCTGTGAAGAACTTAATTGCCCTAATCTTAAAGAAACGATTGCGCTCCCGCCTCCTGCGATTTGTGTGTATGTCGTGGCTGAATTATCTATTGCGTTTGTAGTTGTTACTGTACTTTTTGAGCCGTCACCAATGAATTGAGCTTTCATATATCCGTAAACTACATCAGTTGTATTCAGAAGGATAATCAAGTGTCCTCTGTCGCTGTTGTAATAAGATGTATTCGCAGAGTAAGTGACTAAAGTGTAATTATCCATTGGTACGAAGGCATAAGTCCTATCAGTAGCATCGTGTTTATAATTACCGTAGCAAACTTGATAACAGGGATGTGAACACACTTTGAATGCAGAAGTGTCTTTGTTCATTAAAACAGTAGGCGCTAATCTTACTGTCGAAATCTCAAAACTTGTTTCGGTGAAGTCACCATAAAGAAGTGGGATAGGGTCTCCATAAGATTCCGCAGTCAAAGTATAAGAAATTCCATCGTCATAATCTTTCTGGACTTTGTAAAACGGTAATGTAGTTGACTCTATTTCAGAAAATTCAATTAGCTCTAAAGTAATTTGGTTAAAAGCGTAAGAATATCCGTCAACATAAAAAGTGTTGTACCAAGTAATCTCTGCTTCTGTTGTTGCAGTATTCCAAACAAATCCAACTTCAACTAATCTTGAACTCAAATAAGGCATTGAAGTATATGGATAAAAACCTTCTTGATTTATAGATGAGAATTTATCGAATGCTATTGTTAAATTTTCTCTCGTAGAAACACCCCCACCTTGCAAAATATTAACAGACTTAGAAGTGCTTTGCGGAGTGTTTTTTTTGATTACAGTTTCTAAATAATCATTTGCGTCTAAAGTAATTGCCGTTGTAGCTAAGTAAATGATAGAACTGTCAAGATTCACCCTAAAAACCCATATCACATCGTTATCATTTCCGGCTGACATATTGAGACTTAACATTAGAAAGCCCTCGTTCTTATTCCACGATTCATAGCTCCCGGTAAACCTTTGAATACGAATTTCTCTACTGTGTCATCACCGATTTTAAGATTTATGATATTATCGCCACCAGTCGAAGGCTTCAACAATAATCCAGCCCCTCCTGTTAAATATGAGAATATTGAAGAGGATACGCTTTCCGCAGCTAAACTTAAAAGCCCTGATGCTATATTTTGTAAGAACATTTCTAATAAAGAGTTTGCTTCACCGAATATATCCTGCCAAGCCTGACTGAAAGCCTGTCTCATTGTGTCAGCGGCTGATTGAGCGATAACGTTGAACTCTGCAAATTGTCTTTTCATTTCCTGATCACTAATACCAAGAAAACCCAAATTCCGGTTCGGTAATCCTCTTGAAGACATTTCAGAGCCTAATCCCGCTGATTGTTTATGAGGTAGTAAAGACTGCCCTAATTGTTCAGCAAATTTAATTTCTAATTTAAGACGTTCCTCTAATTCTTTGTTTAATTCAATCACTTCCTGTCTTATTTTTTTATGGCTGCCATGTTCTTTACCTAATAATTCATTCAGTTTCTCTTGATCAGAGTTAATCCACTGGCTATATTTGAGTACTTCCGTCTTGTCAGTGAGTGTTTTTCTTATAGATTCGTTGTAAGCAATCTTCCCCTCTAACTGCGGGATTAGACCCTGACCTGATTTCTGTAGCCCAGTTGCAACGTTTAATGACGCTTGAGCTTGGATTATTTTCTTTATAGTATCGTCTAAATCGCTACCGAAGAATAACTGTCCTAAAATTCCATATCTATTATCTACAAAAGTCATTTTAGCTAATAGTTTGCCTGCTGTTACATCTAAATCTGCAAGGTTCTTATTCATCAAAGAAATCATACTGATCAGTTCAGTAGGCGTTATCTCTGCAAGTTCTTTAGTTACTTTCTTGATAGAGTCAGCCCACGCCTTTGTGCTTTCTGTAGCAGTCACACTCGCTAAAGTGAATTCGCTGATCTCCTTTTCTGCACCCCTTGACTGCATAGCAAAATAAGTAATCAAAGAAGTCACCGCAGAAATTGCGAACATCAATCCGCCTGTGCCCATCATTGAACTTGCCATCCCTTTTAATTGAGTGCTGAAACTTTGACCTTCTGCTTTTGCTCTCGTCATTTGTTCAGCCATAAAAGTAATGTTATTTCCAATACCCATAAATCCAAATGGTAAATCCTGAACAATCCTGCTCATATTCATCAGTTGGAAGTTATTGTCTTTTATGGTGGGGGTGGTTCTAAGCGCAGTTTTTTGAACTTGGTCTATGCCGGCGCTGACTTCTTTCATATTTCGTGCTGCCGCATCCCCTACAGCGTTGAAAACTATATTTATTTTTTTGTCTGCCATTAAAATAATCTCGGTTCAGTTTTTCTTAATAAGTTCACTGATTCAAACCAAATATCGGGCGGGTCTTGGAAAGCTCGTGAGGGATCGTCTTTATAGTACTCGTACATAGATAGTATTTCAGATGTTCTTTCATCTGTTAGTTGTGCTGTGTCTATTTCATCAAAGAATAACATACTGTCTAATACCTGTTCGAGTTTAACATCTTTTTTAATCTCTTTTTTCTCTATGAACACTTTCTCTATTAAATCATACAACCCCTCCTGGTCTTTAACAATGTGATTTTCTCTTTTATAATAAACTTCTAACGGGTACGGTCTCACCTTCCCATAAAGTTTCCCCTGCTGATTCAGCAGCCCGCAAAAAACTATTTTTTTTTATCGGTTTCTGTAAATTGTATTTCATCAAATATCGCACTGTAAAGTATGTTCAATTCATCCGCAGTCATTGCGTCTATAAATTCAGTCCAGCATTTTTCTTCTAATTCTCCATTCTTCAAAACACACTTAAAATCTTCACCATCGTTATATTTTAAATCCCATCCTTTGACTGTGAATCTGATATAATTTTCCTGATAATCTTTATTAGCCAGTATAATCTTAGCCTGCGTAGATGAATCTAAATCCATAATGTCATTATCTTTTAAGTGTTGGTTATCATCTTCTGTCAATCCCAAAGAAAGTAAAATAAACTGGAGTCTCTTTTTCTGGTCTCTTAAAGGATAGTCTATTTTAAATTTGTTTTCTCCAACAGTAATCCAATCACCTAATATTTTTTTCTTAGGTATGTTCATCAATAACCCCAATCTACTGTATCAGTTAAATTCGCCTGTAATAAAGGACTGCCTGATGTTTTAGTTGCTTCGGCTTCTAATGTTAAACCAACATACTCACCATCATAGTTGTAAGGATTCGCTGTTAAATGTCCAGCTGCAATTACAAACCCTAATTCACCGTCCGTATCTGCTGTCACTCCGTTTTTGAATGTCAATACAACTGCATCTTTCGCCTGATATGATTTTAAGATTTTTTCGGTTGTGAGATTGTAAGATTCTAACCCTATCCTGAAAGTAACCATCGGACTCATTCTATATTGTGCAGCTTTACCTGCTGTTTGGCAGGGTATGGTCACGTTATTGTTAATAGTTACACCGAAACTTCTTACACATTCAGCGGCGAAATTAACTGCATTGATTGTGAAAGTAGAGGGGGTGAATGTATCTGTATTAGCATAATAAGCAATTGTAGGGATAGCAACCCAAGACCCGTTTAATGTCTGTTCAAAGTTCATTTCGTTGCCAACCCAAGTGCCTGTCATTTTTCCATATCTCGCCATTCCTTTCGCATTCAAGTCGAAGTCTATTGATAAAGTGTCTAAGACAGCATTCTCTAAAATCACACCATCATCTGCCGAAGCACCAATATCAAAAGCTACGGTATGAAGATAACCCGCATCAGCAGCAAAATCTAAAGGTGCAGCAAGCTGCATCACAAAAGCCTTGTCAAAAGGAGTAGTACCAGATTCAGTCACCGCCTGCATAGCCGCTATAAGGTGAGGTGCGAATAATTTCTGATGGATCAAACCCGAAAAGTTGATTGACTTCAAATCCGAGACGTAATCATAATTCATTCTTGTAGTCTCTTTGTAAATCCCAGCCTGTGAAGTCTGGTTAATATTCTCAATCATTGGTTTCGGATCGGGGATAGAACCAACATCATAATTCATCGTCACGAAGTTAGCATTAGCCGCCTGTGGCGAAGCCCAGCCTGTTTGTTTTAATATCCCGATTCTTGATTTCTTGCCTAATATTGCTATTGCCATTTCAACCACCTGTAATGTTTAATTTTCTCGAACTCTTCTAAAGTGACTTCGATAGTCTTGCCTTCGTTAAATTCTTTGTCTCTGGTTTCGTCTAAGCCAGTGATAACTTTATGATCTTTAAAAGAATCGTCCTTACTTACTGTAATGACATTTGATTCTGACTTTAAATTTTTTGCCATTGTAAAACCAATAATAAATGTTTGTTGTTAGCATCCTTCGTATCCATAATAAAATTCTATTATTCCCTGAGTATGCTTGTTATCTAAATCTTCAAATTTTGGTTCTGATATGAAATTATCAAATTGCACCAACCCGGTTAATCCCTCTACTAAAGCAAGAAACAAAACCACATTATCATCTCTCGAAGCTGAATCAATATTAGTGTATTTAACTCTTAGTCTGATTGAATGAGTATAACTGAACCCCGAAGCAGTCGAGAGCTTAGGTGTGCCTATGCCTATTTGCTGCAATGAATACGCTTTGTGATTATGAGCCATTGAAGAATTATCAGGAAAATTATTCTCCGGTATTTCGGTGTATCCGTCTAAAACAGTTTCAATCGCAGCTTTGTAAGTTGCCCAACTCATATCCAAACCACATTCTCATTAATATTGCTTTCGCCCTCACCTTCACTTATATCACCAGAATCATCTTCATCGTAATGGAATTTAGTATCTGCTAATGATTTTTCATATTTCGTTAGATATTGTTCAAATTTACCTTGCCAGACATCCCCCTCTGTAGCTTTCAATGAATGATAAATATCCGCTCTTGTTTTCAGCCTATGAAGGATAGTATATTGTTCTTCTATCATATAACTGGAGTAAGTAATCGTGGTCCCGCTTACAACAAGATTCAATCTGTATTTCTTGTACATACCAGAGATTAAATAAGTGTACACGCCTTTTTTGCTTAATGTTAATCCGGTTGATACATCATAATAATTAACCCCATCATCGTCAGTGCCCTGCAATGTAAATGAATGCGCACCTGTGATTGCTGTAACATCTATAACTAAACGCAATCTTTGAGCATAATCTTCATCACTTTTAACTCCAGTATAAACCGCCGTCTTAGTAACTGAAGTCTGCAAGGATAATCTTTTGCATAACTTTTTAATATCAAGATTTTGATCTATCAAGTCTTTTAACATTTCATTAAATGATTCGTCTTTAATAGAATTGAAATCTAATTGGTCTGGTCTCAAGTAAACGTCTAAAGCCGGCTCGCCTGAGATTATCATTTCGTGTGTTAGAAAAGATTCAATCATAATTTTCTTATCTCTAAAAAAGTGACTGTGTTAGTTGCCGCTGAATTTCTAAATTCTATGTAATCGCTCAACGCAGTGAATTCTAACTCGAAACTATCAGCCCCTAATTCGTGAGTTGCATCTAACGAATTATAGATTATTGAATTTCCTGCTGAAGATGATGAAGTAATCCTAATCCTATAACTTTCTCCGAATTCTAAAATCTCTTTACTCATTTTTCCGTTTGCACTTGACACCCAGATGTTATCTGATGCAGTTACATTCGTTAAATCCCAATCTGCGAAGTTATAATCACGGGTTACATTATTCTCATCAACTCCCAAAACACCACGCCAGAATTCATCTTCTTCTTTTATCCTTCTGTTCTCATTAAGTTCCGCAGGACTTGTCTTTTCAAAATCAGAGGGGCAATAAAATTTATCGCCCCTCCTCAAAAGATCAACACCGTTTAACGGAGTTCCGCAAACAGTGCATTCAGTCTTTATTTTGCCAAAGACTTGTCTCATTAAGACGCCTGAATACCGATTGTCGTGCTTGCTGTCTTAACAGTCAACCCGCTTATAACTCCTGTAGCAGTGGCAATCTTTGTGCATTCGAATGCACAAGTATCACCTGTGAGTATGATCTGCCCGACTGTTAAAGTAGCCACATCAATGGCGACCGCAGGAACTGCTCCGAGAACATTCGCTATGAATTGACAGTTGTGGAATTCCATAACTCTTTCAACATCAGTAGCCCCGCCTTTAATGAAAGCAGTTGTAGTGCCACCAGCTTGTTTCCAGAATCTGCAATTATCAAAATATACGTCTCTTGAAACCAAACCAGCACCAACAGTGGCTTTAGTCAATAGTATCGCAGGGCGAACCTTGTCACCTGAAACCGCATCTGCTAATGATCCGAAAGTACAATTATAGAACTGTGCTGAGTCACCGTTAAGAACCACCTCTGCTTCTGTGTTGGAATCTAAATCGCAAGAATTATAGAACTCGCAATTTCTGAAAGTTGTGTATTCTCCGCCTTCGCCGAATGTAGCCACTACCTGTGCGTCGGTGTTGTTATTCAAGAATTTAATACCTGTGAAAGTATTACCAACTCCTGTATTTTTCACAGCAAATGCGTCTGCTGTAGCGATTGCATCGGCATAGTTAATTTTAGCACGCTGACCGTACATTCTGCCGAAAGTATCTCCCATCAGATGTACTCTTGATTTTGATATTGCCAACATCTCGGTTATTTGATGTGAACCATTCGTGCTTAGAACTATCACATCGTCTTTGTTAGTCGTGGCTGAATCTACGGCTTTATCAAGCGTGAGAAATGGTGTGTCTCTTGAAAGCCCATCATTCATATCAGAACCGGTATCAGCATTGACGAAATAGTACGTGCCGTAAGTCATCGGCAAACCCGATGGCACGCCGAAACTTGACACCCCATTGGGGAAGTTTGTTAAACTCATTTTTTTACCTTTCTAAATTTATATTCTTTACCTTTAGGAGTATGGTGACAGTCTAATAGCTGCCACCCACTCTTTTGTAAAACTTCGGCTTGGGTAATACTATTGACCGTCACTTCTTCCGGTTCTTTCGAATCAATCGGGACAGAAGGGATTATATCCAAAGGTTCTTCTGCTTTCTTTTCTTCTAACGGTTTTTTATTCTTAGCCATTGCCGTCCTTATGATGTTGAAATAGCAGATGCTATCCAATATCTCCAGTTATAAACACCTGCCCCGAATCTCGTGTCAATCGTAGCATAGTATTTTTTATTTTTTTCGTCTTGGTAGAAGTCTATCACAGGAGCTTTCCTTTCGTAGAACTTTAATCCTGCTTGTTTCTTACCTAAGAACCATCCGTCTGCATCGGTTAAATAAGCCCATTCAATAGGAGTTATCAAACCATTGACAACGTTTTTATCATTGTTAGCACTTCCGGGCACTAATTCGCTTTCAAGTAGTGTTTTGGCTGTAAAATGCAACCCACCCGGTATTAACAACGTATCGGGCTGCAAACTTACTATCCCGCCCCGCTCATCTCTGTTGTTAGTTACTGTCATTAAACTATAAGCGGTTTGAAGGTTCGCACTTGACAAAGCTAAAGCCCCCAGTGAATTGTAATAAGTTGATCCATCTTTTGCAGTGTGGTTATTACCAGTTAAAGCAAAGAATGGTTTCCCTGTATAAATGAAATCTCCACTCGCATCTATCACAGGAGTCACCCCAGTCAAAGAGTTGTTGAAAACTTCGTGACCAGCAGTGTATCCACCATAGTTGAACATCTTGGCTGCAAATTTTTCTTTAGTAGAAATTACTTTTTCGCCCCACCCTGCGGCAGTAGCTCTCATTAGATTATCTAATTTAGAAGGGTCTGCATCTTCAACCGCCTCCATATTCATTGAGAAAGAACTTGAGAAAGTTCTTGCTTTAATGACTACCGATTGAGCTTCTAAGATGTTGTCGGCTATGATGTCATCTCCTTCCTTTCTTTCCGACAAATCACCGAGCCCGACACCTACCGTCATCATTTCAAAAGCGCCTGTCATTGGTTCTACTTGAAAGACTTTGGGGTAAACCGGTTCAAATTTATCGTATGATTCAAAAAACCATTTATACAGATTTTTCTGCATTAGTTCTGTGAATTGATTCCTAAATCCTGGCATTGTTATTCTCCTTAGTCAGCTTGAATTTTAGCTGGGTTAATGATTACTACTACATCCGTTGCAACTGCATCGGCTTTAACATTTGTTCCCAGATCAACTGCTATAACAACGTCTGTTGAGGACGTGTCTAAATCTACATAGTGAGTTGATGCACTGTTGACCCCGACTATATCCCAGGCTCCGCCTAACATTGCAGCGGTGCAGGTTATGATTCCGGGCGCTAAAAATTGATAACCGTCTTTCGCTAAAACGACAGGGAGTTTATCCTCTCCAGCCGTTGCACTTGAAAGCCAGTAACTATCGCTTGTGTTTGTTGCATTGCCCCTGCCTTTAGGGATTATAGCAATACCCCATAAAGTAGCTGTCGCTGTTAAAGCTCCTGTCAAATGACCGCTCGAATCCAAGTAAACGGGCGTAAATCCATTGTGCTGGAAATACTGTGAAGCCGCTACCGGATATTCTTTAGTCTTTGGTGCAGGATCAAGGCAGCCATATTTTAAACTTGACATTTCTCTTTTCCTTATTTTATTTTTCCGAGTGATTTTAATACATCGAACCAAGCTTCCTCTGCTTTTTCTTTGGTTGAATTAGGAAACTTTTCGTATGCTTCTTTTTTCTGTGCCTCCGTTAAAGCGATCTTAGGCGGGTCATCTGCTCTGCCGTTATCGCCTCCGGGCACTATTGGTTTAATACTTAACAATTGTACTGTCTTACGCAAAGTTGGTAAAGGCAATATTGCATAGTCATCCGACCATTTATCACCGAGAGTTTTTTTAGATTCTTCTATTTCAAAATTTATTAAAGCCTCACCAGCATCCGCCTTTGGCTTCAGTATTAAAATTTCCGCATCTTTAGCGTCAAGAAGTTTCTGTAACTCTCCATCAGCTTTTAATTTATCTTCGGCTTCTTTGCGTTTAGCTTCTTTTAACTTATCTCTTTGCGAAATCAAATCCTTGTTTTCTAATTCGAGATGTTCAAGGCGAGCCAATTTCCCTTGTAATTCAACGTCCGCAACCGGAGCGGGGTTTCCACCGCCTGCATCTGGTGCTTCAAAGAATCTATTTCCATAGATTTTCATTTTATCTTCTCCGAGATTATTTTATTTGCATCAGGAGTTTCCGCCCCTGTTTTATTCCTGTTCATAAGTTCTTCTAATTTAGACATTGGTTTTTGACTAAACTGTGAATTGTATAAACTGTTTTCTTTAATCTGTTTTTCTGCATCTTCTTTTGTTAAGTCCGGGTTTTTCTTTCTCAACCAATCCACCGGAGTTGAAAGATTATATTTCAATTCAAATTCATTTTCAAGCTGCTCGTCTTGGATTGTTTTATGTACCTCTATTTCAGCGAAGTCAACTATCAAACTATAATTTTTGTTATCAAATTCTTTAACACCTAATTCTCCGGCGTGGGTATTCCACACCGTCTCAGTTATGTCAAATCTTTTCTTTTCGTAAGTACGGCAGGGGTCATAGTCGTCTCTGCGCATTTCCATTTGCGTTAAAGAATCCATTATCTTTTGATAATCAGATGTGTCTTTAACCGCTGAAAGAATATCACCAGCCCTTAATCCTTTGAGTGTTGAAATATGATTGACTTCCGTCTCTATGAAATTCATTGTGTCTGCGACAAACAATTCATTCGATATGTGCTTCAAATCGGGAGCCAGCAATCCACCATCTGACTTTGCATTCTCTACAACAAGCGGATATTTCCTCCCCCTCCTTATCTTGCGTATGCCGTTTTCTTCACTGCCTTTTTTATTCAGTTCAAGATTAATTGCTATGTCAGTTCCTTCTGTGCCTAAGATTAAATCGTTTGAAATAAGTTTAGTTAAAAGCACATTGATCTTTTCATTGACATTTATAATATCGTTTTGTCCTTCACCCCAGTAGCCTTCACCTTGATCAATAATTAAATCTGCAAATGGAATGACTCCATAAGGATTTAGCATTTTCTTATTGTCTTTTACTGCTTTGTCATTGCCAAACTCGTCAAGTAAGTAATGGTCTTTGTCAGTCCAAACCACAGTATAAAGTTGATCTTCACCTTTGTCATCAGCATAGTATTTCGGATATGTTACTCTCGTGAGATTCATATCTTCGTCAACTTCGACCGTGTATTTATACGTGGGTTCAACCCAATATTTAATTTTCTTTTGCTTTTTGTCTATTCCAACAAATGTTAAAGAGACGTTAGAAAGTTTGCTGAATCTATGCGCTCTTTTATCAATCGTGTTTATATTATCCGGTAGTATTAAATCATATTCTTCTGTCATTGTTTCATCTTCAAACGACCTCTTTGCCGGTTCTTTATAAACCACTGACATTTGATTAATTATTTTTTTCGTCAAAGGCAAATAATACTTTTGCATTTCAGCTATATGGTCACTTGGATAGTTCAAACTCAAAGCATCATCTAAATATTTTAATATTTTATTCTCATTACCTGAATAATAAGCATACTGTTTTTCCTGCTCTTTTATTCTTAATTTATTCTGCTCGTAAAGCCAGCCTTTATAGGCTAAATCTAATTCCCGCATTAATATTTTCTTAGTATTGTCGCTTGATTAAATATAAGGTTCTCGTATCTCCTTCATCACTTCCTGAAAGTTCCATATATCTTAACCCCGCAAATTCAGCCGGCGTTAAATAAACCCAGGTATTTGAAGCCATTGTTATCGTTAATGCTGTCCCGTCTCTACTCTTTACAGCATAAAAAGTCCCGGTTCCTGTTGTGTTGGCTTTAACTGTTAAAGATGTGTTTGTCCAAGTCCCTACAAACAAAAGCCCAATGATCCTGTATTCGTTGCCTCCCGAATAATCGGAATAAATTTCATCGGTGTCAGTACCCATATTGATAACGATAGTCGAGTCTGTTGAGTCAACTATGGTCTCAATGTAGTCTAAGTTTTGTGCTAAAGAAACGGAAACGAACAACCCAACTAACAATATTATTTTCTTCATATTTTCCTTTAAATAAAAAAAGCGTTATCCACCTGTTGAGATGAATAACGCCTTATGTTTTAAGTACGTTTATGTATTAAACTATTTTATTAAAATATCATTCTTTATTGAAACGGAAACTATTTTATTATTATTCCATTTTATTACTGTTTCTCCGAAGCCTGAAGCTGGAGAATATTTTAATGTTATCAGAAGTTTTAATAATGCTTCTAACATTTGTGTGCAAAACTAATTAAATATAAAATCATTGTCAAATGGTTATATTAATATTTTCCGATGTGAACTTGTCTATGCTGTGACCTAATTCCTTTTCTATTTCTGCTTGTATGAAATCTAAATTCTTTTCTCTGATGTTCACTAAATCTCTGCCGTATTTGTCTCTATTACCTAAAATTTTGCCGGTGTCTCTTGGATTGAATGAAAGAACGAACCCAGTATTAACCCCGCCCTCTGATATAACACTTTGGGTTATTGAGTCCAGTGTTTGCCCTGTTAAATACATATTAGAAAATCTTGATTCGTTAGATTTTATTGAAACCCCTTTCAACCCACTGATGTTTCTACCTTTATCGGTTTTTGTCTTTTTACCATAAAGTCTTTTACCCCTGAAATCTTGAGACGGATCGAAGTCTTTTAATTTTCCTCCCTTAGTAAATCTTTTCATCCAGTTAGCCTTATAAGATTTATAAGGCTCTCTTAGTTGTGAGTTCTGAACATCGTTTTGGAAGATACCTTTAAGCGCATCTTCTTTTATTTTATCCGCGGCCCACTTAGCTAAGAATTTAAATAGTTTAGGCGGTAACTTTACTATGTCTTCTGCTTTCATCATAGTTTTAACTTCCACTGATGACGGCAATTAAATCCGCCTCTGCTTACAAAGTCATATTTCTGTGTTGGGTCAATGACTCCTTTTGCATTAATGTAAGGTATCGCCCCTGCATTTACTTCTTTAACCGTCAAACCTGCTTTATATTTACCTTTGAATAAATCTAATGCGTATCTGCAAGCAGGTCTAACTCTAATATCATCTGGCTCATCAAAGTAAAACTTAGCTTCTGATTCATCTTCAAATAAAGTTTCCGTTGCTGTCGCATTATAGTTTTGGTAAGATGTGTTTAGTGCAGAAGCAAACCAACTCGGAGCAAACTTCATTTCGCTTTGTATTTTTGGCAGTATCGAATCAGTTATTTGTTTTGAACTCTTGCCTGTTATAATTTGCCTTAGTAGTTCAGAGCGAACTTCACCATCAAAATCTTCAGCCCGTCTTAATATCTTCGCTAAGTCTAATTCTTTGAGTGCTTCGAGGTTGCTAAGGTTTACTCTGTTGATCCCGGTTAATCCTTTGTCTTGAGCTTGTAATATTAACTTGGCAATCTCATCATCATACTCGTCAAGAAATTTGTTTATCCTTCCGTCAAACTCTGGTCCTAAGAACTCCTGAAAGAAATTGGTCTCGCTTATCAATATCGCAAGCTCAACGTCATTAACACCGGAAGCAAAGACTTGTTTTAATCTTGAAATGTATTCAAGAGTTAATTTGTCAAGATCGTTTATAAATAATTCTATTATATCCATTAGCGACCTTGCTCAATATACTCGAAGATTACGGACTTTTGCCCGACAGAGCAAAAGTAGAATAAAATTTTGATAAATAAAGCGACAATAGTTTTGGGTGGTAAAAAACACATAGTATAAATTATAAATGGTGAACGGTTTATTGACGATGAGCCAATAGATAATTTCATAAATAAACGTGACCCAATAATCTTGTAATTGATTTTAGATTTATAATTATAATTTCCCATTGTCCCATATTCCGAGTAATCCGCACTCCCATAAGTAGTGGAGGGGGTAAGGTGTATTGAAGGATAACCGATATATCCATCGGGATTGGTCTGTGATAAAACTACCATTGAGAAAAGCAAAATAAATAATATCGTTTTCATAATTGCCACTCTTTTGTTGTTATTCTATGACGTTCATATTTGTACCTGTCCGTTTAATAATTCCTTAGCCTCAGATGCGATTGATTGCATCCGTTTGATTATCCCGGTTAACATCGCCTGACGATCTGTTTCTTCCAGGAAACGATTTATCGGATAATTGACCTCATAATATTCTATGCTGTTTAATAACAATATTATCTTGTCATATCGTTCCTGTCCGATTGTTATGATTAGTTCCGTTGCCATATTATTGTAAATTATATTGTGTTACTTTAGCCTTACCTGTCAATGGATACTTCCAAAACAATTTGTAACTAAGTCCATCCGAGCAATGTGTCATTTTCTTCGCTTTGGCTTTATTTAATAGCATCTCCCAAGTAACTTGTCGTAAGTCTTTAACCAATCTTTTACAGTTCTTTGTTATAAATGCGTGACGCTGTTTGTTGTTATCCATCAGCCTTGCATTTGTAGCATCAACTCTGTCCTTTATGTTTCTTATCGCCTGATAATATATTTGTGCTTGTGGGAAGTGTTCTTTGATAATCGCCCAATTTGTTCTGCTTGTTTCGGGGTGTCTCTGGTTCCCTGATATGTCGCCGTAGAATATCCACCCCCCTTGATGATTCACATATTTATTCTTTAGCATTTGACACATCAAGTCTGTATTGGCTTGACCTTCCAATTCAACAAAATCAAAATCATAGTCTTTAGCCTGATGTTCTTGCCCTATACTCCAGCACATAAGTTCCACGTTAAAGTCACAACTCACCTCCAGTGGTCTGTTATACATATAATCGAAACTATCAATTATGTTTTCTTCTGCGAACGTGTAATAGGAATTACCTGTGGTTAAGTTAATAAAGTGACCTGTCTTTCTTACCTCTGCTTCTTTTGGTGCATAGCTGTTGATTATTCTTTCTTGCGCATCGTGGTCTATGTGAGGGTTGAAGTCTGAATTAAAAAACCAATAAACCACTTCGGGATCGTTTTGTTCGTTTAAGATAACATCGTCGTGAGTGTATGTAATTCCGTTAAGGGGTGTCATCGTCCTAAGCAGAGTCCCATTCCTATCAATCAACCTTGCCATGCATTCACTTACTATATCCTGTGGCGGTTCTTCATCTAAATGAATAATGTCTTTGTTAGCACCTTGAAACGACTCCCTCCCTTGATCGTAAGTTTTGAATCTTATTACACTTTTATTTTGGAATAATATTATTCTGTTAGTAAAACCCCTTTGCTCGTTAAAACTTGCATACTTGATTATGCTTTTATCTTTCGGCAGCCATCTCCAATATTCTTTCTGTTGCACAGGAACCGACATATCAGCCCAAGTTGCAGCCCATGCATCTGTGCCCGGTTCATCAATACATTTTTTTATTACCTTCACCGTGCCGCTTAAAGTTTTTGAACTGCGATTCCCTCCAAATATTGCTTCGTTCTTTTTGTTGCTTTGTAGGAATTGCAACTGTTGTAATTCGGGGTGATCAATAGGCTCAAAATACTTTAACGGATTCTGCTCTTTACGAATCTGTCTTGTATAAAGAGCTTTGGCATAATCTTGTTTAGTGATTGCCGTTTCCATTTTTCTTTTGGTAGTTGGAAATAATGTTATCTATCTCAACATCAGATTTGTTCTCAAAGTCCGGGAGTTCTTTAACCTCTTGTACTAATTTTGCTTCCGGTTCTCTTTGGTCAAGATATTGTTTACCTAACCAAATCAACATTACAACGTTTCCTTTTTGCGCAGATGCTAATTGCCAGTCTCTTAATCTTGCTTTGCCTTTCTCACGTCCTTTTGCAACCAAATTCGGAAATCGTTTCCTGATTGTTCCTTCATCAACACCATGAAAAGCCGCTATTTCGGAGACACTCCAAAACCTGCTCGCAAGCAGTTCTATCTTATTCTCATCAAACTCATATTTGTTTGTGCCTTTGATAAAACCCGGTTTCTTTTCTGTTTTGCGTTTAGGCATCTTCTGTAAATAATTTCTTAAAGTTAAATTGTCTATTCAAACACTTTATTTCTTTGTCTGGATAAAGTTTGTGGTATCTTCTTAAAATTACATCTATGTATATCGGGTCGATTTCCATTCCGTAACAGATGCGGTTTGTTTGTTCGCAAGCGACGAGGGTTGAGCCGGAGCCGAGAAAAGAATCAATAACTAAATCAGACGTGTCTGTAATTGCGTTTACATATTCAATGGGAAAAGATGAGGGAAACATTGCGGGGTGTTTATAAACGGAGGATTCAGCGAATGCAGTTGAATGTTTATAAATAGTTTTTAATTGCGATTTTTCTCTGACCACGGTTTCATAAGAAACCATTGAATCATTCTTTCCCGTCCTTTGCGTCCCTCGTTTTTTCTGCCCAGCATTTTTGTTGGGGATTGTTAAATTCAAATCTTTTTTATTCTTACCAAACACAAATATCCATTCATGGACTATATTAAACATTACGGTAGCATTTGCAACGGAACCGCATCCATAGTCCGAACGGTCCCAAATATTCCAAGATAAGAATTTATATCCAGATTCTTTAGCTTTAGAAATATATGTTTGCCAATATTCCATTATCTCATTATTTTCTCGTTTCATACCTAAATTTATGACCTGATACTTAGCATAATCAGCAAAACATCTGATGAAATCAGAAAGATCAAGAATATCTAAATTTTTATTCCCATTGTATTCCCTCATATCAGAATATGGCGGACTCGTAAAAAGTAATTCCGCTTTCTTCCCATCCATCAACTTCTCAACATCTTCAATCTTTGTACTATCCCCGCATAAAACTCTATGCCTGCCATCCAACAAAAATAAATCTCCGGTTTTGCTGATAGCTTCTTTTTGTGGTTCGGGTGCATCGTCAAGCTGCTCGTCTGTTTTATCGCTCCATAAACTTAAATCAAGTTCCTTTTCTTCAAATCCCCATCCTAACAAATCGTTCAATTCAAACTCGTTCGCTAAAACATCAAAGTCAAATTCACCGGCAATGTTTTTGTTTAATCTTACGTTTAATTCCTTTAGTTCTTGTTCGGTTAGCTCCCGGTCTGGTATGTAACAGTCGGCTTCTTTAACATTTTTGTTTTTAAGTGCCAAATATCTTGCGTGTCCGCCAATGATAACCCCCCCTTTGTTTATCACTATCGGCTCAGCGAGTCCGAACCTGTCT